>ERZ780190.1077-NODE-1077-length-26860-cov-5.327364_pt1 | contig 26860 bp, 19 predicted proteins | sample MGYA00510980_ERZ780190 | MGnify/ENA primary metagenome ERZ780190 (study PRJEB29588, sample SAMEA1972188) | human gut metagenome | biome: human gut; feature: human-associated habitat; material: faeces | place: Denmark | collected 2008/2010 ... | reverse complement strand
TATGCGCCAGCCTTTCCTCGGTATCGAACAGCCGTAATTTATTCAAGGCCCTTTCCAGCGAGGCCAGCGTGACAGGTTTCAGTAAATAATCGATACTGCTTACTTGAAAAGCCTGTAACGCATACTCATCGTAAGCGGTCGTGAAGACTACCGGGGCATCTATCTCCACCTGCTCGAATATCTTGAACGCCGATCCATCCGCTAAATGGATATCCATGAAGATGATATCCGGATGAGGCGATGTCCGGAAAAACTCCACGCTCTCTTCGATACTCTCCAGCTCGGCGATCACCTCGATCGGGGTAACCGTATTTTGCGCTAGGATCGCCTTTAAGCTATTAACGGCGGTAGTCTCATCTTCTATAATAACTGCTTTCATGAGTGAATGGGTTTATTAAGTAAAGGAAGCGTGACCTTGAAATATTCCTTGCGGTTGGAGATCTGGATGTCCTTTCCGGTAAGCATCCGGTAGCGCCCCCATAGGTTCTTCAATCCGATACCGCTACCTTTGCTATCTTCCGACTTAGGATGTATTTTATTGGATATGATTAGTTTGTCCTCATGGGTGGTATAGATATCGATCTGTAGCGGGTATTGCTTGCTGATAACGTTGTGCTTTACGGCGTTCTCGATCAAGGGGAGTACGCTCAATATCGGCAGATACCAAAGTAAGTAAGGGGTATCCGCTTGGATGGAGAAGAATAGTTTTCCCTCGTAGCGCACGCTCAGCAGATAGGTATACGCCTTTACGAATTGAAGTTCTTCCGCTAGCGTAACCAGCTCTTTCTTGTTGCTTTGCAAGATATACCGGAAGACGTTGGATAGCTCATCCAGATAAGCCAACGTCTGTTGTTTTTCTCCGCTCTGTATCAAGGCGTTCAATCCATTTAAGGAGTTGAAGAAGAAATGTGGGTTGATTTGTCCCATCAAGGCGTTATAGGAATTCTGTAACTTCTCGGTCTTCAATTGTTCATATTCCAGTTTCATTTGTTGCTTGCTGCTTAACAGGCGGATTAGTACGGAACTTAGCATAACCGTAAGGAAGACGAAAAGATGCTCCGTCATGAAAGAGTTAGGGACCGTGAAAGGCTTGGGAGGTACCGGTATGCCCCGGCGTTCGGCAGACCTGATGGTTTGCGTAGCCATCCTGCCCCGGTCGATGCGGATCATGATATCCTGGGTAGCTGGCTGGGGCCCATCTTCCCCAAGCCATTCTACGAAAATGGCCGTGTACAAAACCGGCGATAGATGAAACATGCCGTAGGCGATGCTGATACAAGTTACGCAAACCAGCAATACCCTTTTATACTCTTTCCTGCGGAAAAGCTTGTCCCCGAGCTTATACATCAAGCTGTTGACAATAAATAAGATGAAGGAGAACACGAAGAACCAGATTAGCAAATAATACATGGTGCGATCCGGAGGCTGGATACCCATGCTCGGGTTTCCGGTCTCGAACTCATATTTACGCATCAGAAGGGCGAAGTTCACGAAAATACTAAGCAAGACGGATATCGTGAAGCCGATCAATAAGTCGTTTCTTTTTAATTGTAACATAGATAAACCCTTTGTCTGCTTACAAAGATAGGGCTTCCTTATCCGAGCGGGAAAAGGAATCGACGAAACGGATAAAAATATCGGTGAATCGCCCGGGCTTCCGAAAATAATGTACCTTTGCCGGAAATTAGGATCTCTGTCGCTATGACGAAATGGTTTGTCTACATATTTCTGGCCAGTGTCTGCCTGTTGCTTTCCTGTGGCGGTAAATCCGTCCGGGAAAAATTTGCGGAGGCGGACCGGTTGGTAAACGAGAATAACTTAGATAGCGCTGCCTGGCTGCTGGAGGAACAAATAACGCTTTCCGCTCTTTCGGATAGCGATAAGGCAGAGTATGGACGGAGGCTCGCTTGGCTTCATCTCTTGCAGGGGCGCAGCTTAGTGAACGACTCGCTCATCGACTACTCAGTGGATTATTATAAGGAGCATGCCTCGGAGCCTTTACTTTCCGCTTATTTCGTAAAGGCTATTTATATGGGTGATTCCCGGAAGGGGTTGGAACAAAGACGTGCTTTGTACCGAGAGGCGATAGATTCCGCTTATTCCCGTTCGGATTCGACCTACCTTGTACGTTTTTATGACCGATTGACTTCCTTGAGCTTTGGTGAGGGGTTGTATCGGGAAACGATCGCAGACTCGAAGGAATGGGAAGCCTCGCCAAAAGCTGGATTTAAGGAGATGGCCTATTATATGGCCGGGTTGAGTTATAGCCGCTTGCGAATGAGGGACTCGGCGGATTATTATCTTCGTTTGGCCGCGGACTCGGCCTTGGCTAAGAATATCGAATGGTATGCCCATCATTTTGCCCGTAATTATGCGGATTTCTTGTATGATTTTAATCCCAAGGCTTCTATCAGCTATTTACGTTTGTTGGAAGAACGATATCCGGAGCGAGAGACCCCGGGATCCTATGTTATGCCTTGGATCAATCTAGGGGAATTGGATTCTGCCCGGAAGTATATCGAGAAGAATACGTTAGGCTTGGAACTTAGTCACAGTGATGATATAGCCTCGCATGCGCTGAATTATGCCTATCAATTTATATTGGGCGTAAAGGAAAATAAACCGGTGGATATTTCCCGATTAGGGCAATATTGCGATTCTTTGTATACCGTGAAATCCCAAACGGAGAAGGCTGAGCGGGAACGATTGGTCGATCAAAATCGTTTACGCCGAGAAAATCTTCGCTTGGAGATGAGCCGGCAGCGTACGTTCTCTATCTTGGTGATCGTTTCTTTGCTTTCCATATTGGTAGCTGGTGGAGTTTTCTTATATATCCGTAACCGAAGGAACCGTTTGATTGATATGGAGGAGCGTTTGGAAGCCTTGCGTCAGCTCTTGAACGAGTCCAAGCAATCCGTAGCGGAGGAGGAGAAACCCGATAGTGCCTTTTTCCGTAAGGTCTTGTTGCAGCAATTGGGTGTTATCCGCTTGATGGCGACTACTCCCACGCAACAAAATAAGGAATTGCTCCAGCAAATGACTCGTATCACGAATGAGGATGTCCCGGTAGATACGCTTTTGGTATGGGATGACCTGTATCCGATTATCGATGCGGTCTATGATAATTTCCATACGCATCTGGTCCGATTGTCTGATGGGCGTTTGCTGGAAAAAGAAATCCAGCTTTGTTGCTTGCTATGCGCCGGCTTCTCTACCAAGGAAATCAGTGTAGTCACCCAACAAAGCGTCCGTACGATCTATCAGCGCAAGACGGACATCCGCCATAAGCTGGGTATGGACGAGAAAGAGGATATCATCGGCAATATAAGTGCTCAAACGGCAAATATAAACTTTTCTCTCTAAGTTGTTTGCTAATACTTTGTAAATCAGTGTATATGCATAATGCCTTGCACTTTAGTTTCTTGCCTGTATAAATCGATTTTAGCTGTTTCCCTCCTTACATTTGTCTCGAATCAAATTTGAATTTTATGAGAAGACAAGTATTATTTGTGGGATTGATTTGCGTTGCCTTTTTGGTAAACGCACAAGAGGAGAAAACGATCGATTTGGATGAGGTTACCATTCAAGCCTCTTCGATTATAAGGAAGAAAGACCGTCAACTTATATTCCCCTCTAAAGACCAAGTGCGGCGCTCGATGGATGGCTTGGATTTGACAAGGCGGATGTCCTTACCTCGTCTATGGGTAGATCCGAATACGAAAAGTATCTCTATGGCGAATGGAAACGTTCAGTTGCGTATAAATGGCGTGTTGGCTTCTTCCTTAGAAGTCGCAGCCCTCTCGCCGGAGGATATCAAACGGGTGGAATATCACGATAACCCCGGCTTGCGATATGGGGAAGGAATCGATATCGTCTTGGATTATATAACGATCAAGCGGACTTCCGGAGGAAATCTCGGCGTGGATTTAAGCCATCAATTAAACACGTTTTGGATGGCAGATTATATATATGGTAAGTATAACCGAGGACGTTCGGAGTTCTCTTTATCCAGCTTTGCGAACGGACACCGGTATAAAGAGGCATGGCAAGACCGGAAGGAAATCTTTCATACCCCAGATGGTACCTTCCAGCGAACACAGGAAGGAATCCCCGGGAGGGATTATGAGATGTATTGGACTACGACGGCGAATTATAACTACACGAAGGATGATGATTATTTCTTGAACGCTAAGCTGAATTTTTATTATTATGACTATCCGCATAACTATAGCAGTGCCCTTTTAAGGAATAGCGAGAGCAAGATGACGACCGATCTTATCGATAATAATAAATCCTTGAATACCCGTCCCTCGCTCGACTTGTATTATTTCCGGAAATTACCACGTAAACAATCATTGGCTGTCAATGTCGTGGGAACTTATTCGAATACCGATAGCCGTCATACCTACCGGGAAGAACTGGAAAGTATTCCTTTGACAGATATTTATACGAAAGTAGATGGAAAGCGCTATTCGGTAATCGGAGAGGGTATCTACGAGAAAGAGCTAGAGACCGGTCGCATTTCCGCCGGTTTGAAACATACGCAGGCTTATACGGACAACGTATATTCCGGTTCCGGTGATTATACGACCCATATGACGGAATCTGAATCGTATATGTATGCGCAATACGTAGGAACTTGGAAGAAGTTGGTTTATAACGTAGGTTTGGGCGCCTCCCGTAATTATCTATCGCAAGAAAACTCGGGCTCTTATAATCGGTGGTATTTCCGCCCGCAGGTAACACTTACTTATACTATCAATGAGGTATTATCCGCTCGTTATCGGTATACCCTGCGCAATGTAAACCCATCCTTGTCTGAGTTGAGTAACGTGGAGCAATGGATTGATTCCTTACAGGTTCGTAGAGGTAATCCGGGTCTATCCCCTTTCTTATATCATAACAACGCCGTGGAATTTCATGTGAATACGGCAAAGGTCAAGGCCGGCTTTACTTTCTCTTACCAATACCAGCCCCGCATGGTCATGGAAGAGACCCTGTATGACGTTAGCCGGGGACTTTTTATCCGTACCTACGATAACCAACGGAGTTTCCATCGTTTTACGCCGGAACTGTATTTGAATTATTCACCCTTCGGCGATTATCTGCGCATGAATATCTCCGGAGGCTTGAACCATTTCCAATCGAATGGAAATAGCTATTCGCATACATACACGGATCCCTTCTATGTGATCTCTTTGAATAGCGATGTGAAGAACTTTAATTTTAACCTGTTGATTTATAAGAGAAGCTATAGTTTTTCGGGTGAGACCAGTCGTGAGGCCGATCGTTTTAATAGGTTGGGTATCGGTTATAGAATCGGGAAGGTTCAGTTAAGCGCTTCTTTCTCTACCCAATTTACCTCATCCGCCCGTTACCGGAGTAAGAACCATTCAGCGATCGCTCCCTATGTGACCGATCAGCGTTTTGGTGATATTTATCCGGGCTTCGAGATTGGATTCTCTTACCACTTAGATTTCGGTCGCAAATACAAATCCGTGGATCGTAAGTTATATAATTCAGATAATGAATCGGGTATATTGAATAGTCGGAAGTAAGTTACATCTATATTGTCGATTACGTGTTCGCGGCTTTCAGTATGCAATATATCATAATTGGGTAGGATATAGTTCTCTATCATTCCTACCCGTTTCATGCGTGCGAACACCTCTTGATAAGGCTGCCCCAATTTGCGTGCGGTTCCTTCTATACAAAAGGAAGCGAACGCTAGCTCTATTTCTGTTTGCGATAGTTCGATTTGTTTATCCATTTTTCCATGTCGCTTAGATGAATTTGCTTTAAATGTACGTAAAAAGCGGCTCATGCGATAAAATCCGTGGATGAAATTATCTATAATAGAGGATTCCGTAGTGGTAGTACTAAAATGATATTTGTCTTTGTATAACTGAGAAGTATTTGCTAACTTTGTTATCTATAACCAGAAAAAGGATAGGGTTATGACTATAGAGGAGAAGCAACTGGAATTTATGATTTATTGCATAGAGAGTACCGCGGAACGATTAGGGCGTTATGGTTCGGATGTATATAATAAACTGAAGGAACTAGGAGCGATCAATGGCTATATCCGCTCTTATTACGATACCTTGCATACGCAAGGGAAATCATATATCGTAGACTCCATCCTAGAATATATTTACTATCGTGATCCTCAATGGCTCCCGGACGGATATAAACCCTTCCGTAGTATTGAAGAGAAAGGGAAAACACTATGTTGACGGTTTATCATGGTTCCACTTGCCGCATAGAGGAGCCTTTGGCTGGGGTTTGCCGGCCTAATCTGGATTTTGGAATCGGGTTCTATGTTACGGACTTGAAAGAACAGGCAGTTCGTTGGGCGCTTCGTACAGCAGAGGTACGTCATAAGGATGAGGCTTGGTTGAATGTTTATTCTTTGGATATGGATGTCTGTCGTGTCTTGCCATATCGCTATTTATGTTTCGAAACTTATGATGCTGATTGGTTAGACTTTGTAGTGGCCTGTCGTCAAGGTCGAAATTTGTGGTCAGCTTATGACATGATAGAAGGAGGTATAGCGGATGACCGTGTGATTCGTACGATTGACCTTTATATGCGTGGGGATTATACACGCGAGGAGGCCTTGGCTCGTCTTATCCATCAAGAGCCTAATAACCAGATTTGCATAATTAACCAAGAGATCATAGATCGTTGCCTCTGCTTTACGGAAGCGTTTCTTTTACCTAAAACACCTGCTCCACTTGTTGTCCCTGGTGCGGCTGATACGGTTATGCAGGGTAAATATAGGGGAGTTATCGAACTGCTTGCGTCTCGTTTGCGTATTTCTGCCGATAAAGCATTAGACCTTTTTTATAATAGTGATACTTATAAATGCCTAACATTACGGAACGGAGATTTGCTTTTAAAAAGCGATCTCTACATTCTTGACGAAATCATACGAGAGCTGCAAGATAAACAGGGTTAATGTCTTGAATGTTCCAAGGAATGTGGATAGCAGTTGGAAAACTACTTAGTAAGCAGATCTCCATCTGCTTACTAAGTAGATACCCCCTCTGCTTACTAAGTAGACACCCCCTTTACTTAGTAAGTAGATGTCGCTCTACTTAGGGAGATGATGTCGGTCTGCTTAGGGAGTTGTTGTCGATAGTTTTAAGGAGTTACTTGTATTCTTGCTTTATAACTGTTTTATTCTTTGAAAGATAAGTCTGCCTTCTTCGTTCAGCGGCGGCGAACGATCATTCGCTGTCGCCGAATATATATTCACCGCCGCCGAACGAACGTTCGCTGTCGCTGAATGAAGTATATATTAGGTAGTGCGGAAATTTACATAGGGTTCAAGAAACATTTGTTTTGGTTTGTTTCGGCTTTTGTCCTTATGGATTGGATGAGGAATTCTAAATATTCGCATGGATGTTTGCGGGATTCATGGGAAATTCCGTACTTTGTACCGAGCCGTTAGAGTGGAAGCTCGGCGGGTTCGTTTTCGTGGAAAAGGCGTTAAAAGATATTATTCCCACTTCTGAAATCCCCAATTTCGTGCCCGGGAATAATAACAACAGACGCCCATGCTTGTTATAGTTACTTCGAGAGGAGCATCTTATAATGAAGCGTGGGGCTGCTGTTTGTTATCCGGGCAGGGTATGGGGATACCTAGAGGTGGGTGACAATGGCTAAGCCTCGCGCTTTTTCTTTGTGTGGATGATAAGGAGCGGTTGATGATTGTAGGGTAAATCAATTATTAATTCAAATAGAATGAGTATGAAAAAACTTTTCTTTCTTTTTGCTTTTCTCGTAGGACTTGGGATAAGTAGTAGTGTATATGCGCAATTGGTGAAGGAGGTAACACTGACCTCTGCCAATACGCTGGCATCCGAGCTAGGAGCGGATGTGGGCAAGGTAACGAGCTTGAAAGTAAATGGGCTACTGAGAGCGGAGGACTTTAAGACGATGAAGGAGCAGATGGGTATGCTTCAAGTGCTGGATATGAGTGGGGTGACGGAGTTGCCTAAAATGGGTGGCGCTTGGGCAGATTTACGCTATATCCCAGCTAATTCTTTCCAAAACAAGTTGACGCTCCGAAAAGTGGTATTTCCGGGAGTACTTCAAATTATAGAGCGGGAGGCCTTCTCTGACTGTAGTACCTTGACAGACTTGGATTTCTCGAAAGCTACGCAATTGCAGAGGATAGAATATAATGCCTTTTATAAATGTAGTGGTTTGCTGAGCTTGGATTTATCGACGTGTGTGAATTTAGTGGAAATAGGGTCTTCTGCTTTTAGGTTTTGTAGCAATTTAGTGACGGTAAATTTGACGGGATGCGTTAAGCTGACGAGTTTGGGGAGTTGGGTATTTGGCGAGTGTTCCTCTTTGCAAACGGTGGAGTTATCTGGTTGCTCGGCATTGAAGACGATAGAATCTTATGCATTTAATGGGTGTTATCAATTATCTGGTTTCGATTTCTCTCAATTGACAGCCTTAAAAGATATAGGCGAAAGAGCTTTTGAAGGTTGTGCCTTGGCTGGTGATATCGCTTTTGCTTCTGGAATCACCCAATTGGGTAGATCTGCCTTTTCTAATTGTCGTAATATCACTAGCGTTGATTTCAGTAAAAGCACACAGCTCGCAGTTATTTCTTCTGGAACGTTTAGTTCTTGTCAAAGCTTGAAAAAAGTAGATCTGAGTAATTGTGTATCCTTGAATACGTTGAATCTAGCTGCTTTTGAAGGGTGTTCTTCTTTGGAGGAAGTCGTAATCAATAACGGTTTCTATACCTCTATCGATGGAGTCCTTTTTGTGGTGGACAAGGCTACTTTATTACTCTATCCGGCGGGAAAGAAGAATGAGGCTTATACGATTCCTTCTACGGTGAAGACGCTTGGTGAGCGTTCGTTTCCTTATAACGAATCATTGATGGAACTGACGATCCCGGAATCTGTGTTGACTATAAAAGGAGAGGCTTTTTATAACGGATCTTTCTCGGGAAGAGGAGCGAAAGTAATCATGAAGGCTGAGAAGCCGATCGGCTTGTCGCAATCGATCGGTTTGGAGAATGCGTTGGTATATGTACCGAAAGGCTTTGCTAAGGCTTATCGTGAGGCTGCTTTTTGGAAAGAAAGCAAGATTGTAGAGATTGATGCGGATCCTGTAGTAGTGACCTTGGAGGCGGCTGGTTCGCTGGGTGCGAAATTGACGGAACTGAATATTCCATTGGCTACTATCTTAGAATTGCGTATCACCGGTCCGATGAACGCTAGTGACTTCGAGGTCATTAAGCGAATAGAGCTGTTGCAAAAGGCTGATTTGAGCAAGGCTACGATGGAAGAGGATAGGTTGCCGGATAGTGCGTTTGGAGGGTTGCGTTATTTGGAAGAAGTTATCCTTCCGAATACGATAAAGGAGATAGGTAATTCTGCGTTCTCTGGTTTATCCGCATTGCGGAAAGTGAATATGCCCGAGTTTGTAGAAAGGATAGGGGAGTCTGCGTTCTCGGACTGTTACAGCTTGCAAAAGATTGATTTATCGTTATTGTCTCACTTGAAGGCGATCGGTTACTCTACTTTCTCTTCCAGCTTATGCGTACCCGTTTCATTGAAACTTCCGGATGGATTGGAGCGGATTGACGGTTACGCTTTTAATAATACTGGTGTTACTTCCGTGGACTTCTTGAATACGTCCTTGTCTTATATAGGCAACAATGCATTCTATGCATGTCCGATCACCGGCACATTATCTTTCCCCGGTACCTTACGATCCATAGGCAATTCTGCTTTCGCTTCCGCAAAGGTCTCATCTATCAAGTTGAAGTCTACAGAGATGGTACGTTTGGATGGAGCTGATGTTTTTAAATCCGTAGATAAGACCACCTGTAAAGTTTACGTCCCGAAAGGCATGAAGGATACTTATAAAGCAAACATCTATTGGTCTCCATTCGGAAATAACATTGTGGAGTTTGGGCAGTTGATTACGTCAACTTCTAATAATGAAAATTATGGATGGGTAGAAGGTAGCGGTGCCTATGAAGAGGGGGAAATAGTGACTTTGAAGGCGGTTTGTCAGGATGGAAATTGGGAAGATTATTATTGGGCTAAATATGTTAATTTGTTCTTTGGCTGGTATGATGGTGAGACAAAAGTCTCCGATGATACTATATATACTTATAAGGCAGGTAAGGAGGACAAAGCATTTGTCGGTAAATTCGTGCGTATAAGTTTCCCTAATACATCAGACCTTCTTCAAATGGTAAGAAATGATAGTAAATCCATTACGGTGAGGGTGGAGATGCCTGCCGATGATCCTCGATTGTTTGCTGGTTGGTATGAGAATGATCAATGTGTTTCCAAGGAAGAAGAGTTGACGGTGCAAGTTGGTATGGTAGACCGATCCTTGGAGGCTCGTTTCTTCGACGATGGACTTATGGTTGTTAACGGTGGTAATGTCATCGTAAATGATCAGAATAAGGTGGATGGACCTGCTGTAATTTTGCATCACGGTAGCCTCACCGTTGAGGGTAATGAGATTTGGAAACCGAAGAGCTTTGCTTACTATCGGGATGCCTCCTTGCTGGTGGATGCTGAGATACAGACCGAGGCGATCTCCTTCAATTGGAACGCTAGGAGTAACTATTGGCATTTCGTATCCTTCCCCTACGACTTGAAGATGTCCGAGATCAAGCTGACAAGCAGCGACGCTCGCTTTGTCGTACGGGAATACGATGGCAAGTCTCGTGCCGATAAGGGAGTGGGTGAGTCTTGGCGACAGCTTTGCGACTCGGAGACCTTGAAGGCAAATAAGGGATATATTATCCAATTCAATAGCGACGATACGATGGCCGATGGATTTACTACCCAGACCGGTGATATGAAAGCCCTCCTTAATCGGGCGAGCGTGGCGATTCCGTTGAATACCTACGCCTCGGATAATGCCATGAATGCCAATTGGAACTTCGTGGGGAATCCGTATCCCGCCTATTATAGCGTGGAGCGATTGTTCGCTGATGGATTGGACGCTACGGTGACGGTTTGGTCTCCCGATTTGAATAACTACGAGTATTATACGCAGGATGATAAGGATGTCTATCTGGCACCGCTTACGGCCTTCTTCGTACAAAAGAAGACTTCCAACTTAGTATTCAATCCGGAGGGCCGTGTGGCTGCCCTGCCGAGGGAAACGCAAGCAGCTTCAGCGTTACGTAGTGTGGATAACCGTCAAGTTGTCAACCTGCTGTTGGCAGGCGAGAAGGCAAGCGACCGTACCCGTGTGGTATTCAACGAGGCTGCCTCGCTGGAGTATGAGATCGGTCTTGATGCTGCCAAGTTCGGCAGTCCGAATGCGGAGGCCGCCTCTTTCTATAGCTTGGATACGCAAGGGAATCGATTGGCTATCAACGAGCGTCCGGTAGCGGATGGCGTGGTACGCCTTGGATGTGTCCTGCCTGCTAAGGGAAGCTATACGATCTCATTGAAAGAGAGGATTGGCAAAGGTATTCAGTTAGTGGATAAGCAGACGGGTGCCGTATGCGACCTGAACCAAGAGGCTTATACCTTCGAGGCCGAGGCAGGAACCCTCTCTGACCGCTTTGAGCTGAGAAGCGATGTGGTGACTTCTGTTGAGGCAATCGATGCGTCGATTCGCTGGAACGTGCGAGAAGGCTTGTTGATCGTGTCCGGCTTGCGTGATGTGGAAACTTTGAGTGTATGCGATGCGGCGGGTCGTATTCATTTCGCTGGTAAAGTGACGGATGGTGAGGTACGTATGGCCCTACCTCAGTCTGGTATTTATTACATGACATGGACGACAAAAGCGGGCGAGCGTCAGACTTGTTCCATTAAATGGTAATCGCTATGAGAAAACGATTGTTTCGATATATTACGATGGCTTTGTCTCTTTGGATCTTCCTCGGAGGATCCATCGGGCAAGTCTATGCGCAGGATGAGTTCAATCCGACTCCTCCACCGGAGCCGGGGAAACTAACGCTCTTACTCTCCACGGATCCCCACGGATCCGCTTATTTGGAGCAAACGAATCCCTCCGGCATTTATGATACGGGTACGGAAGTAACGGTACGGGCCTATCCGCATACGGATTATGAGTTTGTGGCTTGGCAGTCCGCTGATGGAGAAGAATTGTCCGGCCTCTCGGAATATACCTTCACCCTTACGGAGAAAAACGCTCGCTTGATTGCCAAGCTACGTTTTAACCCGAAGGAGAATCCATCGGAGCCGGGAGATGGTTATTATAATCTGATTACGACCGTCGCTCCTTCCATGGCCGGATGGGTAGAACAGAGTGGCCAAGGTATTTATGAGAATGGCAAAGAGGTGACACTTATCGCCCATGCTTATCCCGATTATGTGTTCGACCATTGGGAGAGCGATGGGAAGAATGTATCGGAAGAGACAACCTATCGCTTCACCATGCCGGGCAAGCATGTGTACCTGCGGGCCGTGTACGACTGGAAGCCGCAAAGTCCTATCGAGCCGGAGATCGGGTATTGCCTTTACGTAAACACTTCCGATCCGGAGGCCGGCTATGTATCGCAAAGCGGAAACGGTATCTATGAGTTAGGGGATGAGGTGACCGTGATCGCCTCGCCTACGAAAGACTATGACTTTATCGGCTGGTATGATGAGGCGGGTATGTGCCTGTCTACCGACATCTCTTATACGTTGACTATTAGTAAGCGAACCACTACGATCGAGGCTCGTTTCAAGAAGAGAGAGGCACCGGTGGATGAGGTGGAGATCGTACCCGGGCCGAATCCGGATGATCCTTCATCTACGGAGAAAGGCGGCGAGGTGGAAGTGATAGGCGAAGCCATTCCCGGCCAAACGGTCGAGATCATCGCGATGCCGAAACCGGGTTATGCTTTTGAAGGTTGGTATTTGGATGGCGTGTTTATCCCGGAAGCGGAGATGAGCCATGAGATCTTGATCGGTAAAGATATGGGTAAGCTAGAGGCTAAATTTCGGGAATTACCCGTTGACTTGGAAGTAGAGGGTGGAGAGAACGGTTGGGCGGAAGTGACTCGCTATCGAGGCGATGTCATTAACTTGAAGGCCGAGCCGATCGTAGACCATACCTTTATGGGATGGTACTTGCTGGATCAGTTATTGTCGAAAGCCTTGCATTATGATTTCGATGTCAATATCCTACGTGCGGTCTTGCCCGCTATTCGTGCGGTGTATACCAAAGGTACGGTGGCCAATGAGACGATCGCTAGGGAGGAACTAGTCACGATCGCTTTCTCCGGAAACCAACTCTGCGTGACTGCTCGCCAAGCGATCCGTAGATTGATGGTTTATTCGTTCGAGGGGGACTTATTAGGTACTAACGGCCAAATGGAACAAGGTGATATCTATCGCTTATCCATACGTAGCCCCTTACTTCTCGTTATCGAGGCAACGGATGGTACTCGTATCGTCTGTAAATTGTCCTCCGGACGGTAGTCCGTGGCGTGATTTGGATATATGATTCTTTCAATGCCCATTCTAAGGTTCTTATAATGCCCATCGTAAGCTCCTTTGAATGGGCATTGTTAGATGCTTACGATAGGCATTGTAAGAAACGATAAACAAAAAGCCATCCGGCATTCCGCTGGATGGCTTTTCGTATGGCAATAGAATCGGAGAGATTAGACTCTCTTTTCTTTGATTCTTGCTTTCTTACCGGTAAGGGCACGCAAGTAGTACAATTTAGCACGACGTACTTTACCGACTTTGTTAACCGTGATGCTTTCGATAAACGGAGATTCGATCGGGAAAATTCTCTCTACACCTACGTTCTCAGACATCTTACGAACTGTGAAACGTTTTTTGTCGCCGTGACCGGAGATACGGATAACAACACCGCGATACTGCTGGATACGCTCTTTGTTACCCTCTTTGATACGGTAAGCTACCGTGATCGTATCACCACTCTTGAATGAAGGAAGTTCCTTCTTCGTAGCGAACGCTTCTTCTGCAATCTTAATTAAATCCATTGTTTATAGCTTTTTAATTGTAATTTATAATGAAACGCAATTTAACGGGCTACATTTCCCGACAGAGATTACGTAAAGCGGGTGCAAAGTAACGAAATAAATATTTGATTCGCAATAGATAGATGCTTTTTTGCTCGCTATTTGATTAAATCTTTTATGTCTACCAAGGATTCAAACCATTGACATCCACCAGCGATTCCCGTTCCTCCTTCCACATTGCTGTAGATTCGGACAGGCTCGGCCAGACCTACATTCGTAAGTCCGCCCATGATACCTTCATTCTTGATGTTTTGTAAAGATAGCAGATATTGGTAATAGGGTTCGGACAGGGAATATAAACGAATATGGCGTTTGGTATAATATTTAGTATCGGACCTAAGTTGTTCTTTTACTTGCAACGTGTATTCCTTCCCGTCGAACAGCTCGTCGGAAAATACCCGTCCCCGCCAATTTACCATCGAGGAGCCGAAAACCTCATCCAAGATACCTTGTTGCTGCGTGAATACGGGATCTACGGAGAAGTCCAACAGGACACCAAGATGGTCGTCATCTCCCCATATCTGTAGAGAATAGTAATTTGATTTACCCGGGGTATCTTGGAAAGTGATTTGATAGATAAGCACATCGTTTTCTTCTATGTAGGAGATATTCCCATCTCCATCGACAAGGGTACCGCCGTTGTCGGTAGCTTCTTTACGGGGAATTATGCGCAGGCCTTTGATTTCGGTCTTGGAAGGAATCTTATCTTCCGCCGAGGCTGTTCCATATTCCGGGGTGGAAGCTACAATCTTTACGGTTTGTCCGGGCTGTGGAACCGTATTCGATATATAAAGCGTATCTGTTACCCATCCACCTCGATCCTCTCCGAGCCAACGAGAAGATTTCCAATAGGAATATTCTTTCCAAGGCATCTCCTCCTTGAAGATCCCGTCTATGTATAATTCCACCTTGGCGTTTCGAATCGTCACGTCCGGCTTGCTCTCTGAGTGAAACCATGTGCGGGATATGCTGGCCATTACGACTGTATCCGGCGAGAAGGCCGAGTTGATCACCATTTTCGGTGTAGTACGATATTCCTCTAGGTCAAACTTCCTGTAGCAGGAGGTTAGGAGCAGGCTGGATAATAAGATTGATAAATAGAATATAGGTTTCATGTTCTTTAGAATTTATAAGTATATGATATAGACGGAATGATCGGTAAGAGCGATAACGTCTCGAAATAATGGCTGTAGTTTATCCAAGACCGCTTATGGATAGTTATCGGGTTCATCTGGCAATAAGCGTTATATACGCTGATATTCCAGATACCGAGATGGCCGTTCTTTTTAGGTCGATAAATATTAATCCCCAGATCTAAGCGGTGGTAAGCGGGGAGACGTACGTTATTACGCTCCGTGAAATAGTCCAAGCCTCCTTCCGGTAAGAGCGGAGGGACAGGAGTGAGGCCCAAATCCTCGTAATTCTCGAATGCCACCGTAACCCGGTTTCCGGTCATGAAAGTCCAGCTTCCTGTTAGTTCCAATTTCTCGTTGATCTTCCAGTTTGCGACGATATTCAGCTTATGGCGGTTATCGTATTTCGCGGGGAAACGTTTGCCATTATTAATCTCGTCGAACTGCCGGTCGCTCCACATTAGTCCGTATCCGATCCATCCTGTTATACGCCCCGTCTCTTTCCGGGCGATAAACTCCGCTCCATAGGCCCACCCCTTACCGGCGGCCAGTTTCTCCTCCCAACCGACGAACGAGGGTAAGAAGTTGTAACCATCTTTATAATCCAGTAAGTGATTCATCCATTTGTAATAACCTTCCACCGAGAAGGAATAGTTCTTGTGCAGATTGTAATAAGCGCCAACGGATACTTGATCACTCACCAATGGTTTTAATTTCTTGCTGACCGGCATCCACATATCGGTAGGGAGACTCATATAACTTTCGCTAATCTGATGTACGTATTGATTCATCCGGGCGTATGAGGCCTTAAGGCTTAGATCCCTCGTGAGCAGGAAGCGTACGGATAAACGAGGGTCTAAGGAGACATATGTCTTCTTTTGTATATTGTACATGTTCAGGCGTAATCCGGCGTTAGCCCGGACAATGGGAGATATCGCCCAGTCATCTTCGGCGAAAACAGCCAACTCATTCGCTGAAAGGCGCTCGTCTCCGGTAGTTCGTTTGGTCGGAGACAAATTCTCGGAGGTCTTTTCCTCGATATATTCCGGGCTGAAACGATGGTAAAGATAGTCGGTACCATAACGGATATGATGTGCCAAGGTAGGAATATAGTCGAAGTTCGCATGGACTCCGAAATCATTGATACCGTTTCGGGTTGAGGTCTCGATAAACCGTGAAGAATAATCTTTGTCACCCTCGGTTCCGTAGTATTGTGAAGTCTCTTGTTTTAGTTTGGATTGATAATGGGAATAAGCCAAGGTGACGGTACCGAACATCTTGTTGTTAAACACATACGACCAGCCGGAAGACAATGCGATGTTACCCCAGCGCATCTTTCCAAAGTCCTTGTTCTCGAAAGGGGTTATATTATCACCTACGGAGAACTCAGAACTTCCTCCTTTTAGGAAATCCTGTCCGAAATAGAAATTAACGTAAGCTTGGCTCCGGTCATTGATATGGTGGTTCACTTTTAGGTTCAGATCGGTAAAAGCATAGCGTGCGCTGAATTTCTCCCCCTTCTTTTTCTGAATTTTATTGTAGATCGCCAAACCCGGTGCGGATAAGGCATCCAGCCAAGAGCGACGGAAGGAGGCGTTGAACGAAGTCCGGTCTTTAATGATCGGCCCTTCGAAATTTAAGTTACCGGAGGTCAATCCTAGCATAGCGCTACCATGGTACTCTTTCATATTGCCATCTTTAGTATGCACATCCACTACGCTGGAAAGCCTTCCCCCATAGCGGGCGGGGAAAGCGGATTTATAAAAATCCACATCTTTCAAAGCCTCGGCGTTGAAAGCGGAGAAAAGTCCTCCGAGATGATTGACCTGATACAGTTGGATTCCGTCTATCATATACAGGTTCTCGTCTCCATTCCCCCCACGGACATACATCCCGGCTAATCCTTCCGTTCCGGCTGATACGCCGGGTTGGGTTTGCAGGGCTTTGATCACATCAGCCTCACCGAATAAGGTCGGGATGGTCTTGATCATCTTCCGGGTTATTTTAATCGTTCCCATCTGAGGGGCTTGTATCGGGTTTTGTGTGTCATTACTACCGGTAACGACAACTTCGGCCAATGCCTCACCGCTTTCCAGCAGAATTTCCATCACGGTATCCCGTTCGAGCGGTTGGAATGTATGTGAGAAACGTCCGTATCCGATGTAGGAAGTCTCCAGACGGACTACCCCGACCGGTAAGGTTAGACTGAAGAAACCGTGGTTATTGGTAGCTGTGCCCCTTTGTGTGCGAGAGTCATAAACGGAGGCCCCGATTAGATATTCTGTAGTCGCTTTATCCCGTACGAATCCGCTGATGGTTACTGAGCGGGGGAGTTTCTTCAAGATGATGTGGGTACCGTTTATCTGATAAGACAGAGGGAGCTTTTGGAATAGCCGGGTAAGGCATTCCGATATGGATTGGTTATCAGATTTGAATGTAATCCGGGAAATACCTTTGAGAATAGAAGGATCGTAGGAGAATGTCATGCCTGTTTGATGCTCTATTTTTTTCATGATTTCTTGGATCGGTTCTTGTTTAGCCTCGATACTGAGAGTCGGCGCCTGTCCCCAAGCGCTTGATTGAAAGCCGAAGATAATCAAGATTATGAGTAGTATTAGCTTCATGAAGTACTTCCTTTTTTATTACGAGACAGGAAAGATAGTAAAAACCCCTATCACAATTCACGTTACTATTGCGATATTTTCTTATTTTTGGAGAGTAATAATGATAATGTTGTGATGAGACAGATTGGTATCTTGCTTTTGTGTTGTATTTCCCTTTTATCGAGTGGGGCGCAAACAGTCCCGAACCTTTATCGTGCGGTGGATCAGGAAAAGATGAATCATTGGGTTGATTCCGTGTTTGACGCTATGAGTTATGATGAACGGATCGGGCAGTTATTTATGGTTATAGCGAATCCTAAATCCGATAACCGGAATATGCAACGGCTTATGCGTTACGTGAACGATATCAAGATCGGGGGCATCTTATTCCATAAAGGGGATCCGGTGACGCAGGCGGAGGTGACCAATCGTTTGCAAAAGGCTTCCCGGATTCCGATGTTGGTCTCTTTGGATGGGGAGTGGGGACTTTCCATGCGATTAAGTGGAACCACCCGTTTCCCGAAAAACATGATGCTAGGCGCTATCGAGGACAATGCCTTGATCGAGGAATATGGAAAAGAGGTGGGACGGCAGTGCCGGGAAATGGGAATTCATATAAATTTCGCTCCGGATATGGACGTGAATAGCAATGTGGATAATCCCGTGATCGGCCTGCGTTCGTTTGGCGAGAATCCGGAGGCTGTGTCGGAGAAAGGTATTGCTTACGCAAGAGGATTGGAAAATACGGGCATCTTGTCTGTCTCCAAACATTTCCCCGGACATGGAGATACTTCCGAGGACTCGCACGAGACATTACCCGTCGTGCGCCATAACCGGGCCCGCTTGGATAGCGTGGAACTTCTTCCTTTTAAACGTTATATATATGATGGGTTCGGCGGGATAATGACGGGACATCTTTACGTTCCAGCTTTGGATAAAAGTCATAAGCCGGCTTCTTTCTCCAAGGCGGTAGTGACGGATCTATTACAGAAAGAACTCGGTTTTCAAGGTCTGTGCTTTACGGATGCTTTAGCGATGAAAGGGGCTTCCACAAAGAAAACGGATAATCCTTCGGTGAAGGCTTTGCTTGCGGGGAATGATATCTTGCTCGCTCCGGCCGCTCCAATCAATGATTTTACGGCCGTGAAAGAGGCTATTGAAGAAGGGGTATTGGATCTGGAAGCGATCGAGGCCAAGTGCTTGAAAATATTAAGGTACAAATATATCGCTGGATTGAATGCCTATAAGCCGGTCGAAACAAAAGGCTTATCGAAACGTTTGAACTCTCCGCATGCGGCATGGATGGCGGCGAAGTTGAATTCGGAGGCTATTACCGTTTTGAAGAATGAGGATACGATCTTACCTCTTAAACAGTTGAATAAGAAAAAGATTGCGGCGCTCTCGATTGGAGACGGGGTTGGTAATGAATTCCAGAAAATGCTGGGTGAATATGATTCGATCGCTTGCTTTAGCATTGGACGGCGTTCTACGGCTGCCCAAGTCCAGCAGGTTTATAATAAATTGCAAAAATACGACGTGATCATTTGTGGCGTACATACGATTCGCATTCCCGAGAGTTTAGCGTTGAGGCAGTTGGCCGCGAAGAAAGAGTTGGTCTATGCTTTCTTTACCTTACCATATGCTTGTAAGGAATATAAGAAGTCGATCGAGAAGGCGAAGGCGGTCGTGTTGGCTTACGAGGGCACTCCCTTAGCGCAGGAATATGCGGCCCAAGTGATATTCGGTGGTATTGCGGCGAAAGGGAAACTTCCGGTTTCGATTCCGGGATTGTATTATGCGGGTACTGGTATTTTTACGGAAAAGACTCGTTTGGGGTATCACCAGCCGGAAGAGGTGGGAGCGAATCCGGACCGTCTGGATGTAATTGAGTCGATCGTTAAAGAGGGATTGGATGAGAAGGCTTATCCTGGATGCCAAGTGCTGGTGGCGAAGGACGGCGTGATTATCTATAATAAATCGTTCGGTTATTTTGATTACGAAAGTAGGCAGCCGGTCACGGAGTCATCGGTCTATGACTTGGCCTCGGCGTCGAAGGCGGCGGGAACTTTATTGGCGGTCATGAAAGCGTATGATGAGAAGAAATTCACCTTGAACAATAAGATCTCCGATTTTATACCGGAGTTGAAGGAGTCTAATAAAAAGGATTTATCGATAAAAGAGTTACTGTACCATCAATCGGGAGTGACTCCAACTATTAATTTCTATCTGGATGCCATTGATAAGGATAGTTATAAAGGCAGTTTATATAGTTCGGCGAAGAACGCTACGCATCCGGTTCGTTTTGACGCTAAAACGTATGTCCGGAATGATTTTAAATATCTTCCAGATGTAGTTTCGGATATCCGGAAACCCGGATTTACGACTGAGGTAGCCCGTAATTTCTATGTGAGTGATTCCTTTAAAGATACGATCCTTCAAGATATCAAGAAATCCCGTTTGGGTACGAGAGGTAGGTACGTATATAGTTGCGTGAATTTCATTATGCTGAAAATGATGGTGGAAAATCTGATGAAATCTCCGATGGACCAGCTTCTTCGGGATGATTTCTACAGCGGGTTAGGGGCTTGGCACACCACTTATAATCCGTTGAAGCGAATGGATACCTTGCAAATTGTACCTACGGAGCAAGATGGATTTGTCCGCCGTCAATTGCTTCGCGGATATGTGCATGATGAGGCGGCCGCTTTTCAAGGGGGTGTTTCTGGAAACGCCGGATTATTTTCGAACGCGAATGATCTGGCGAAGGTGCTCCAATTGATGCTAAACCAAGGGACTTATGGCGGCGAGCGCTATCTTTCTTTGGAAACCAGCCGTTTGTTTACACAAAGCAAGAGCCCGACTTGCCGTAGAGGGCTAGGATTTGATAAGCCGGTGATTGGTAATCCGAAAGCCTCGCCTTGTGGGGCTTTGGCTCCCGCCTCGGTCTATGGACATACAGGATTTACGGGTACTTGTTTTTGGATAGATCCGGATAACCAGCTTATTTATATATTTTTGAGTAACCGGGTGAATCCTAGCCGGGCAAATAATAAACTGGGATCGCTTGATATACGTACTCGCATACAGGATGCGATCTATAAGGCGATTGATAGGAAAAGCCAAAAAGATTCGTAATTTTGTGACAGTTTTAACAGATAAGGTATTAATTAAAAAGCAGGTATATGTTATACGGACACGGTGATGATTTTTATAACGCAAAGAACGAGGTAAAGATAAACTTTAGCTCGAATGTGTGGCACGGAGCTAATTTAGATAAACTGAAGGAACATTTGATCGAGCATTTTGAAAAGTTGACTCGTTATCCGGAGCCGGATGCCGCAACTTTGAAAAGATTGTTGGCCCGCCGGTATGAGATCAAGGAGGAGAATATCGTAGTGACGAATGGTTCGATCACCGCTTTTTATTTGTTAGCGCAAGCTTGGCGAGGTGCGAAATCCATGATCGCTATTCCTTCTTTCTCTGAATATGAGGACGCTTGCCGTTTGCATGAGCATGAGATCTCTTTCTTCCCGACATCGGACGATTTATCAGAGTTTTCCTTGGAGGGACAGGATTTCTGTTGGATTTGTAATCCGAATAATCCGGATGGAAAGCTGATCCACCGTACGGAGCTTCTCCGTTTGATCTCGGCGAATCCGCAGACTACCTTCATTATTGATCAGGCATACGTGGCTTTTACGACGGAAGACATGCTAAAGCCGAGTGACGTGAAAACGCATAAGAACTTAATCCTTGTCCAGTCTATCTCGAAGGCTTATAATATCCCCGGCTTGCGTATCGGTTATCTGGTCGCTTCTCCGGAGATCGCGGAGAAAGTGAACAAGTATATCATACCTTGGTCGGTAAATGCTATCGCTATCGAGGCAAGTAAATATATCTTGATCCATCCGGCGCAATTTACGTTGCCGATCCGTAAATGGCAGCGTGAGACCGCGGATTTTATTTACCAATTAAGTAAATTGGATGGCTTGGAGGTAATCCCGACCTCTACGACTTTCTTCCTTGTCCGTTTGAAGAAGGGTACAGCCGCTGATTTAAAGCAATTCCTTTTAGATAATTACGGAATCTTGATCCGTGACGCTTCGAATTTCCGGGGCTTGGATGAGACTTATCTACGGCTCTCCACCCAGAAGGCTGATGAAAACCAGATCTTGCTTGAAGGGGTGAAGGTTTGGTTGGAGCAACAATAAATGAAAAAGGGCTATTTATCGAATAGCCCTTTTTCATTTCCTTTTAAATCTAAGTAGCGTGTATTATTCTACTCGTTTGTTGATTACGATATGACCAAAATAGCCAAGGAGAACTAATCCCAGACCTGTAAGTAGAATACTATTTGTCATACCACCGGTGAAAAACGGTACAGCCAAAACTGCCGCACCAATAATGAGTACGATCACTCCTAGATTTTTAATTAACTCATTCATGGTTATAGATATTTTATAATTATTTTCTTTTCTACCGCAAATAAAGCAATAATAACCCGATCGTGAAAATATTTTCGGAGAAAAATAATGAAACGATTGAAATTAGCTTCTATATTTGTGTTATAATATAGTTACGTATGGGAAGAATACTTTACATAGTTTATTTGTGGCTGTTTTTTGTACCTGTATTTCTGGTACTGACTATACTTACGGCTGTGACGGTTATCATCGGTTGTCTATTGGGGGGAGAGAAAATCTTCGCTTATTATCCGGGTATGATCTGGTCTCGATTGACTTGCTATCTGGCGCTTTGTCCGGTGACGGTAAAAGGGCGTGAGCATATAGACCGGAAACAATCGTATGTTTTCGTCGCTAATCATCAAGGTGCGTTTGATATTTTCTTGATATATGGTTTCTTAGGCGTTCCCATTAAGTGGGTGATGAAGGCGGGTATCGCTAAAATTCCATTTGTCGGGACCGCCTGCCGTGCGGCCGGTTTTATCTTTGTCGATAATTCTACGCCGAAGGCTGCCGCTCGTAGTGTTTTGGAGGCGGAGCGTTGTCTTCGGAACGGGGCTTCCGTGGTTGTTTTCCCGGAAGGTTCGCGTACGTATACCGGAAAAATGATTCGTTTCAAGAAAGGGGCTTACCAAATGGCTCTGGATCAGCATTTGCCTATTATTCCGATCACCTTAAACGGGCCGTTTGATGTTTTGCCGATCGGGTCGTTGAATGTCCATCGTCATCGGATGGAGATGGTGATCCATTCGGCGGTTTCTACCGAGAATATAGACACTTCCCACAGAGGAATGCAAGTGTTCGCTGATCAGACTCAGGAAATCATAGCATCCGCCTTGTGGGAAGAATATAAATAATTTAGGTTATTATTTCCAACTTTTCAGGATGTCATGTTTCGCTACTTTCAGGCTGAATCCGAAATTATCACCGAACATGGAACCGGCATCAGCAGCCAAAGATCCTGTAAATTCCCATCCCGATAAACGGGGATGTTGATAAGAGATATCTAAAAGTCCGGAAGCTCCTCTTTTCTTGTTCAAGAAAGGGGTGGCATGTCTACCCCAACTATTCATCACGGTTACTAATACCCGATAAGATACTTGTGAGGAGATAGCGCCTTCCGCACCAAAATGCCAGTCACGAACACGGTTGTTCTTGAATCCTAATGAACCGGCCTCGTTATACTCTGGGCTTGTGATCAGAGGAGAACCTATCGCCCGGTTAAAATAAGAGGCTCCGGTAGTGTATTCTCCGTTGTTATAATAATCATCACCACCGCCACCTACGCCGGGATGTAGGTCGTGATCAAAATCGATGAAGTGGAACTGTCCGCTTTGGTCTCTTGTAACCAGATACTCCACGACCACCTTACGCAACCACGGAAATTTTGGTAAATCCAATTGTCCTCCCCATAATCCGTCGGTATTGTTTACGAATATCATACCGGATTTATCCTCGAACAAATGTTGGTAATAGGCGGATACTTGCCAGTTTGGTTGTGTAAAAGCCAATTTGAAATCGTAAGAACCGTAATGATTACCCAATACATTGATCTGATCGGATACTGTTGCATTGTCACCACCTTCACTACCGCAAATAACCCGGATCAGGTCCTTGATGGATTGAGGCTGCTTTCCGATCTTAGGATTGGTTGAGGTTCCTCCCCATTGTGCCCAATGCTGTACACCGATTACACCGGATAACGGAAAATCATTGCGTGTATCCTTGATCTGTACAAATAATGATTTATGATGCCATAAAACGTTATCTACGTAAGTTTGCTTATTGTTTGTGAAGTTAGCCAGATAATCCTTGTCGAAAGAACGACCGACGGCAAAGTCTCCTTTGACTTGCATCCAGCCTTTCGTTAAAGGAACGACGGTAAATTCCGGAATACTGATGTTCACTTCCGGAATCGGGCGGGCATTGGCAGATTGTACGATATCGCCCGAGCTAAGCCAACGATCCCAAAGAGAATTATAGCGTTCCTTGCTTCCTACACTCAATAGCAAGCATTTGTAGCCTAACTCGGCATATATTTGTTGGATAAAGAAATTGCGATGACGAGGAACTGCGGCCACTACGTCTAATCCGGCTCCCCAGCGAAAACCTTTGCCAAAAGTTTGATTATGGAATACTCCCGCATTCAAATATCCGTTATTCGCTTCCAAAGGAACAATTCCGTATCGATTGCTAACCATCCAGAAAGGGGTATTGTCGCCACTAGCTACCGATCCGAATATTTCGGCCTTGTAGGTAGTCGCTTCCGGAGTTGTCTCTTCTTCTTGAGCGAAACTAGCCGTTGCCATCCCCAGACAAGTCAGACCTATAAAAATTGATCGCACTGATTTCATGTATATATAAATGTTTTGTCTGGGCGCAAAGGTAAGGATTTATATGTTTGGTGCAACCATTATTGTTTCTTTAACCACTCGAATATAGTTTGATAGGCATCGTTCCGATAGGGCTTTTGAGATAGGATCAGATCGTGGATGCCGTTTGGAATGGTATCTCTCGTGACTTTGTCTCCTAGTTTCTCCCCGTATTTTTGAATGTCTTGAACATCCAAGACGATGTCGGAGGTCATGTATTCCTCATGCCATGTCTCTGTTTCCGGAAAAGATTTGTTGGAAGACATCACTAGTATCGGACAATCCAGTTTTAACCCTTTTTGTACCGTCTGTTGCGCTTCTTGTATGGCTTTGATCCATCCGGCTTTTTTCGGATGCCCGAATATCATTTTCCAGTTCGTGTCAAACTCCCATTCTCCTTTATATTGCTTAAGCAAGCTATAAGCGTAATTCGGATCACCCAAACCTTGTACGGTAAGATTCGGGAATAGCCTCCCGACAAACGCAACGGTTGGCAGTACGACTTTCTCCATAAACCATCCGAAATTCCAATCCAGAAAAGGGCTATTTAAGATAAGCCCGTCTACCGGTAACTCCCCTTTTTTACTATTCAAATAATAAGGTGTGATCAATCCGCCTGTAGAATGCGCCATTAATAATATCCGTTCATTACCTTCGGACCGGATGGTGGCTAAAGCGGTATCGATATCAGCGAAATACTCTTTTAGGCTCTTGCAAAAGAACGGGTTTTGATTGGGTAATATCGAACGTCCGTATTTCCGCAAGTCCATCGCATAAAAATTATATCCGTGAGCGTTTACGCTATCCCCTAATTGTTTCTGGAAAAAATAGTCATTATAGCCATGGATATACAGCACGGCCTGTTTTACGCTATCCAGTTGAGGTTTCTTGACCAGTGTGCAAACCACCTTCCCCTCATAGTCATCCGGCATCTGGAAGGTACGGCGTAAATAACCATTCCCCAATATATCGGGTACGTATTGGGCATATACCTCGCATAAAATGAAACAGAGGAATATAATAAGATTTATTTTTCGAGACATAAATATATTGTTTCTATTTTATAACTGTATTTGCAAAGATAGGGTTTATCAATCAATGGTAATTAACCAAGATCATAAAATAAAAAATGACAGATAAGCATGAAAAACGATAGGATAAACGTGAATATTGCAACTTATACGTAAAAAGCCCTATTTGTGGGTACTCTATGATTTTTAATCTTAATAATAAATATTTTACTTTGTTGGAAAATGGAAGCGTGTATGGAACCTGAAATAACTGTAATAATAGTAGATGACGACTTTGGATCAGTCCAAAGGCTACAAGACGATCTATCTGCCTTTTCTTGTATAAGGATACTGGATACGGCTATGACTGCGGAGATTGGTAAAAAACAAATCATTAAATATCATCCGGATTTGGTGTTTCTGGACGTGGAGCTACCGGATATGTCTGGCTTTGAACTGCTAAATGATATACAAGATGATATCCAGCCCAATTTGCGGATCGTATTCTATACGGCTTATGATAAATATATATTGGACGCTCTTCGTGCTTCAGCTTTCGATTATCTGTTAAAACCTTATTTAACGGAGGAGTTGGCCTCCCTTATAGAGCGTTTTCTTACGAGCGAGCCGAAAGATGTCATCAGCATGGAGAGATCGTTGCGAAAAATATTGAATCGAGACAATCGATTCGCTATCCAAACGGTATCCGGCCTCTTGATAGTCCGTTGTGAGGAAATATTCTTGTTTCAATTCTTGAAAGACCAGCGCTGTTGGCAGATTCTATTGACTTCCCGCAGTTCACATAAATTAAAGATGAGTACTACAGCGAAGGAGTTATTGTCTATCAATAATATGTTTGTCCAGATTAGTCAAGATTGCATCGTGAACCTGTCCTATTTGATGTTTATCGAGAATAAGACCTTACGATGTGAGTTTTATCCCCCCTTTCAGGATGAGGAGCGGATAGCCTCACATCGGTATTTTAAATTGTTGAGGGAACGGTTGGATATTATTTGATGATTACTTAACCTTATAAGAAAGTATGATATAATATCTTTTCTCGTTTGCGTCAAATTTGGACTACTTTATTAAAGGGAAATTCATTGTTTTGTGTCAATGCCAGTTTCATAGGCTCGGGCAACTGTATCGTAAATTCATGCGTTTCTCCTAATTTTATCTGTTTTGCAGGGTGTAATAGCCTTCTGAAGTGAATAACTAACGGCTTGTCGAGTGAATAACTAACGGCTATACCTAGCCGTTAGCTT
>ERZ780190.1073-NODE-1073-length-26898-cov-2.997839_pt1 | contig 26898 bp, 23 predicted proteins | sample MGYA00510980_ERZ780190 | MGnify/ENA primary metagenome ERZ780190 (study PRJEB29588, sample SAMEA1972188) | human gut metagenome | biome: human gut; feature: human-associated habitat; material: faeces | place: Denmark | collected 2008/2010 ... | reverse complement strand
TGGCCAGCCTCGGTGCAGGTAGCGGGCTGTTCCGCAACTTCAACAGGGGTATGCCCGGTTGCGTCGATTGCTTCGGTCTTGGTTGCATTGCAAACTGTGCAGGTGTAGGTCTTGACACCGGCGTTCTCACAGGTAGGGGCGGTCGTGATCTCGCCCTCATTCCATCTGTGGCCCTTGGCGGAAATCTCTTCCTGCGCTTTGATAACCGTTCCGCAGACAGAGCAGTGCGCGCCTTCGGTCTTGCCGGGTGTGGTGCAGGTAGCTGCAACAGCTTCGTCGATGACCTCGGTATGTCCCTTGGCGAGAATAGCCGTGCCGGTGCCTATTTTCTTGCCGCAATCCTTGCAGTAGGTGTCGCCGGTGTAGCCATCCTTGGTGCAGGTTGCGTCCTTCGCGTTGCGGATTTCGGTATTTTTATGATCGCAGGGCTTGGCAGTTCCCCACACACCGTTTGAATAATAGAATGTAGTACCCGAGTTCTTGCCTTTCGTGTCGGCATAGCTGCCGTCGGCGTTGTGCAGCTTGGCGGCGGTGATGGGGATCTCATGTGCCGTCACGTCGGAACCGCTCTGCGTGTACTGATACGTCTTGGTCTCCGTGCCGGGGGTACCCTGCTGGTTATAGACACCGGTGCCGTTGCTGGAGCAGATGTCCGCACCGCTGGCGGTGGTGTAGATGCCGCCGATGGCGGTCAGCGTACCGTTGACGTCCACCTTCGCATCGATAAGGTTTGCTTCTGTGCGGTTATAATGCTTTCCGGGGGCATTTAGCACCGCTTTGAACTTGCCTCCGGTAACAAAGTTTTGGGCGACCCACTCGTCACGGTCATAGATGTAGATGCTCTTGCCGTTTGCAACCGTTAGGCCAGCGCCCTCGGCAATATTGACCTCAACGCCCGCCAACAGAGCTGCATCCTGATTGATGGTCACATTGCCGGACTGGATATTGATGGTAATGTTGTTGGTGATGGGCAATACGTAGCTTGCAGAGTCGACATCCATGCCTGCAAGCGTTAGCGCCAACGTGTTCAATGCCGCCTTGCCGTTTACTGTGAATACAAGACGATCCGTCTTTTCATCGTAATCCTTAGTAAAGCTACCGGATTCCACTTTGAACATACCGGTGTCGCCAATGAAATTAATAGCAGTAGTATATGTGCTCTTCATTGCATAAACGCCGCTATAAACCTGTTCGTTGGCGCCGGCATTCAACGTCAAGGGAACTTCGATGTTTTGTACGAAGTACTGCGAAAATGGGAACACCCCATGGTGCATGCCGGAAGATGCGGTGCCGCCGCGGAAGTCTGCAATCTGATAGAATTCGTACACCGTAGCGCCAGATTCCGCCAGAACAGAGCCGCTGCCGGAGATAAAGCCCCATGCATAGAGTTTACCACCGTTCTTGACTGTAATGGAGCTGTTATCCGCCATTTTGATGTATCCATAATCACCAACGGGACGTCCCTGCTCACCACCGCCAGCGGCATAATATCTGCCGCCCAAGCTGATCGCGCCATTGACGGTAATAGAAGCGCCATCGCTCATCGTCAGCGTTCGGAACGGCTTCGAAGCTGGGGCTGTGCGAATTGCCGCAGGAGCATCCGTATACAGTGTCCCTGCCTCATCGAAGGGGATCAACAGCGTGATTCCCGCCGGAATGGTATAAGTACCGCTGATGGAGCCATCAGTAGCCAAGGTAATCTTGGACTGGCTGTTTGCCCGTGCGTAAGCAACCGCTTCATTCAGGTCTGCAAACCGCTGACCGCCAGTCTCAAAAAGCGCCAGAGACTTGCTCACAAACTTCGCCGTAACGGTGCAGTCACTTTCGATATTCAGGGCGGTGGTTGCCGCAGTCGCGATGCATTTGCCTGTGGTCAGGTTATACCAGCCCAAGAACTGATAACCATCCGCCGGAGTCGCCACTACCTTATAAGCGGTCATGGAGCTTTGCTTGTTGCTATATTCCTCGGTAATGAGTTTTCCGTCTACTGAATAAGTACCGTTTTCAGCAGGCACGAAAGTCGCAGTTGCATTGACATCGCTTACCAGAACCACGTTGGTAAGGGTGATCTTAGTGGCAGCACTGGTGCTGCCAGACTTGATGTATACTTTAACGCTCTCGTTTGCCGCCAGTTCCTTGGTAAAACTGGCACCCGAAGAAACCGCTGCACCATCCACCTGAATGGTGCCGCTGTTCTGCTCAATAGAGTAGTCAAAGGAAAGGGTTGCTGTTGTCGACTTCTTATTTGTAATTGTCAGTGTGGAATCATAGGATGTATTGCCGCATGCTCCACCCGTGCTGGTAGCTGCGCCGGTAATGCTCGTACCATTGGCCGACCAAGCATTATCTGCGTCGCCTGTAAAGCTCAGGCCGATGTTCTCGTCAGCTAAGCCTGTCACTGTACCACTGGTTGCTGCAAACGCTGTCATGGTCACATTTGGAAGCAGTACCATGGCCATGAACATGCAGAGCACAAGCGAAAGGAATCGCTTCAATGTGCTTTTCATTTCTTTATTACCTTCTTTCTTTGATGATTTCTGGCGTTTATTTCTATGTAAATGCTGAGTCCCGCCGCAAATGCGATGGCTGCCCAGACATGAGAAAGGTGGAATAGCATCCCCGTAGAGGACGTCCGAAAGAATTCATCAATGAAGCGGAACGCTCCATAGGATGCCATATAAAGTGGGTAAATACTGCCGGGGTTCTTGCTCTTTTTCACTCTGGGGATGAGCAGAATCAGCATCACAATATAATAGAGGATCTCGAGTTCCCTTGTTGGGAAGTGAACGTGCGTTCCCGGTATGACTAAGCCAGCGCAGCATCCAGAGACGATGCAGTTGATCCGAGCGCACATCACCGTGAAGATCATGCAAATCGTAAAAATATCAAAAACGGCTTTGATATTGCGTTTTGAAACCTTTGCGCTGATGAAATAAAGCACTGGCATAAAGAACACTCCGCCGAATAAGCTCATGTTGCCAGCATCTCCGGTTTCCAGAAACGCAAATGCTTTTACACTCAAAACACCACATACCGTATGCAGCACCGAGAATGCTATCACGGCGTACCATTTCATTTGGAGTTGCCGCCGCATCCTGTACAGCCAGAACACATTGAAGATAGTTCCCAGAAGCAGGAGCACGATCAGTGAATGCTCCTTCAGCCAGATAAATACAAGATCAAGCAATACGTACTCCTTTTCGTATTCGTATCTTCCATGGGGTATGGCGCTAAAATCACCATACCCCATGGGTCTTTTGGTTATTTGACCATCTTGCCGTCTGCACCAAAGGTATAGAAGGTGGCGGGCAGCAAATCGTTGGTTTTGCTGATCCAATAGCGCTGGTTGGTAACAACCTTGCAAGAACTGTTCACATAGTAATAATCGCCGTCGATCTGAATCAGACCAGCGTAGGTCTTGACACCATTGACATAGTAATACAACTCACCATCTTCATTGACGATGCCGTTCTTCACCCCGGGATCAGGATTGGGATCCGGATCGGGGTCAGGTGTCGGAATGGGTGCATCGGTCATCTTGCCGTCTGCATCAAAGGTATAGAAGGTTGCGGGCAGCAGATCATTGGTCTTGCTGATCCAGTAGCGCTGGTTGGTAACAACCTTGCAAGAGCTGTTCACATAGTAATAATCGCCGTCAATCTGAATCAGACCAGCGTAGGTCTTGACACCATTGACATAGTAATACAGCTCGCCGTCCTCGCTGACGATGCCGTTCTTCACCTCGGGATCAGGATTGGGATTAGGATCGGGGTCAGGCGTCGGAATGGGTGCATCCGTCATCTTGCCGTCTGCATCGAAGTTATAGAAGGTTGCGGGCAACAGATCATTGGTCTTGCTAATCCAGTAACGGCAATTTGTTACGACCTTGCAGGAGCTGTTCACATAGTAGTAATCGCCGTCGATCTTGATCAGGCCCGCGTAGGTCTTGACGCCATTGACATAGTAATACAGCTCGCCATCCTCGTTGACGATGCCGTTCTTCACCCCGGGATCAGGATTGGGATTCGGGTCAGGATCCGGCGTCGGAATCGGTGCATCCGTCATCTTACCGTCTGCATCGAAGTTATAGAAGGTGGCAGGAAGCAGATCATTGGTCTTAGATACCCAGTAACGCTGACTCGTGACTACTTTGCAGGAACTGTTCACGTAATAGTAGTCACCGTCAATTTGAATCAGACCGGCATAGTTCCTGACACTATTCACGTAGTAATAGAGCGTACCGTCTTCGTTGACAATGCCGTTTTTGCTCGGATCCGGATTATCAATAATCATCCTGCCGTTTTCGTCAAAATCGTAGAACGCCTGTGCAAGACCAGTGTCATTCGGGAAGGATACCCAGTGACGGGTGTTCTTAACAGCGGTATAATTGCCACTTCCAAAATAGTAGTAGTATCCATCTTCCGCTAAATACAGGCCAAAGCAGACCATTCCGTCGATGGTGTAGTACGTATTTCCGTTAAGATAGAAGAGGCCTGTGTGCTGATATACGCCGTGGCAAATCCCATCTTCGCCAAAGTCATACCAGTAGATATGATCATCGTGATTGTAGCTTTCTTTCACATATCTAAGCCCTGTATAACGATAGCCCTGCGGGTCGAAATAGTACTTTTCGCCTTCAACCGTATACCATTTTCCCTGTACGAATGTCGGCCCATAATAATACTTGGTTCCTTGATCGGTTGTCAGCCATTCTCCCTTCAACAGCTTTCCGTTATCAAACGTGTACGTCACATTCTCGAAGAATGCTCTACTCGGGCCATTCAGTCCTTTGAATGTCTCTTTATCAAAGTAATAATAGCTGTTCTCACCATCTGCATCCGTCAGGTTCCACCAGCCAGACTTGGCCACACCGTTGATGGCGTAGTACCGTGCACCGTCAAGTTCGAACAGACCTGTGACCTTGCCCTCGCAAGCACCGGTCGTCTCATTGAACTGGTAGAAATACTCGTTGCTTTCATCATTGAGGCCAGGGACCTTGTGGATACCCTTCAAGGCATTGTTTTCGACGAAGTAGTAGGATATACCGTTGACCGTTTTCCAGCCGGACCAGGAGCCGTTGTCCAGGATGAAACGATCCGTGAACTCCTGATACGATTCGCAGTAAAAATGGCCGCCCTTGGGATGTGTGACATTTTCCGGCTCCTCATAGGGATAGATCCCATACTGCTCCTGGAAGGAGGTCTGCTTGGCCATGTTGTAGAGTGCGTTTGCGCCAAGATAGATATCATAGCCGATCGAACCAGCGTTCGTAATTGTCAGCGTCTGATTCGCGCCGTTCTTAGCGGTCATCTTTACACCACTGAGAATGCAGATGGGGTTGGCCGTTTCAGGATCAATGGCCTGGCTCTGCTTGATGAAATTGCACTTCACCGTAAGCAGATTATTCTCGTCCATGGATGCGGACGTCAGACGGAAATAATCATTCGACACCGTCAGGTTGGAAATGTCCACATCGACATTCTGGTCGAACTGGAACTTCACCGTCACCTCGGTCTTCGGGCTGACGCGCTCTGCCAGCTGGAGCAGCAGATCCCAGGCCGTGATGCCGGAAATATCGCCGCCAGCAACCATGGACAGAAGCGGCTCCAGCTTTTCAGGCATCTTGATCGTCATCATATCCAGTCCGAAGACATAGGTGACGTTCATGGGCTGGCTGGGATCGATCACATGATAGCGGTCTGTCTCGCCGTCGCCGCCGGGGAGGTATTCCGCATTGGAGACATCTCTTGTCCATGCGAAGGTTCTGTCGCCGCCTGTGGCGTTGTCAAAGTCGAAAATCGCCTGATTGGCACTGTACATGGCGACCTTGATCGTGGCACTGATGGAATAGTCCCGCGTGATCATAGCCGTAATGGTAACGTTGCGCAGGCCGGATCCCTCGCTGCCAGTAAAGGCAAAGCCATTGTTCGCAGCTTCAACGGTGCCCGCTGCGCTGTTGCTCAGTTCAAATGTGATATCGCCCGCGCATACAGCGACGGGATTCTCATTATAGGTTGCGATCAGGGGAAGGCGCACCGAATCCCCGTAGATGGCGTTGATGCTCGTTTTGGAGAATTTCAGTCCATTCGGCTCGACCACGGTAAGCGTCTTGCTGCCGATCACCGTGTCACCGGACAGGAGCTGGATCTCCACGCTGCCTTTCTTGACGGCGGTGAAAACACCATCTTCAGAGACGGTACCGATGGTTTCATCTGCGGACTTCCATGTAAGATTGGCAGGGAGTTCCGCAGCGCTGCCGGACACACTGACACCGGAAGCAACCAGACGAACCGTGGCGCCGCTCGTCAAGTAATCGTAAGCAGAGGTGATCAGGGCATGATCGAACTCCGTGGAGACAGGAGCCGTAGAGACCACCATCAGAGAGGAACTAACGGAACGCTCATAACCATCCGAAGGACGGTTCACAACCGTGAGCGTATTGCTGCCTTCCTGCTTCGCTACGAAGGTAGTGGAACCGCCGCCATCCAGATTGATTGCAGTCACACAGCCTGCGTCCAGCATGATCTGTGCCAGTTCTTCAGCACTGCCGCCGGCGGAGAAGGGTTCCTGACGGCCGTCCAGCACCATCATGATGACCTTGCCCTCAGCAGTGATACCCACACAAGTGCGGGAATGACGGCTGTTATAATAGTCCGCCGCACTGGTCACGACGGGCTTTCCATCCTTGACCAGATAAACGCTGCCACCGACAGCCTCCTGGATCTGATCCTGATAAGCTGCGTAATCGCTGGGCCCGCCGATCATGGCGGTTCCATCCTTCAGAATCGCAAAGAAGTTTTCGGAGGTGCCGCCGTGATACTCGACGCCATCCATGACCAGCGCGCCGCCGGGAGCGCCGGTCGTCATGTTATAAAAGTCTGCATTGACGCCGACCACTGCATTGTAGTGCTCGACGTAGTTTGCCGCATCGGACGGATCGGAATGACGCTTCTGAGCCGCCGCCATCTGATCGGACACGCGGGACATTGCCCAGCCCTGGCTCGGATCGTTGTCGTGATAATTGGCGTGGATGCTCACATCCTCCCGGGCGATATCCGCCGTGGCAATGTAGTAGACGATCTGCTTGTCGTCCTTGGTCAGTGCGTAATTGATCGTCTGTGTCACGCCGGGGGCAACAGTCGTCGTATCCGAGGAAAACACAGAATAGTAGGCATTATCCGGCTTCGGCTCGGGCTTAGGATCCGGATCGACCGGGTCGGGATCAACGGGATCCGTGCCGTTGGGATCGCCAGCCAGATCAAACAGATAATCCGCAAATGCATAGCAGCAGGCCTTGCGCAGCGTCTCGCAATTGGGCAGATCTGTCAGCGAGTACGAGCTCTCCAGCGCACCGATCAGGGTATTCCCGGTATAGGTGCTCAGGACCTTGCTCCGGATACCGTCTTTGGTGACCATGCCGCCCAGACGGTTGGTCAGGAAGTAGGAAGCGCGGCTTGCGTCTGTAAGCCCTGCGGTAAAGTAGTTCTCAATGATCGTGCTCAACGCCACACCGCCGCGGTTCATCTCCGTTGTGAGATAGAACGCATCCATGTCGCCATAGAGGTCCGTATCAGTGAAGGAGTGATCCACACTGTTGAGTGTGCCGTAATCTACACCGAGGTATTTTGTACGAATGTTGGCAGCCAGAATGTCAACGTCCGTCTCCGTGGTATCCACCTTCTCGGGGATGTCCACATTTTCGGCGCAGAACATCAGGTCGGCGATATCACCGGCCCAACTGCCCATGTCGGCACGAGCCTGAACAACAGCATCCGTCATGCCCTGCACCTTGGCGTAATTGGCCACATCCATTGCGCCAAACACATGGCCAAGGTCAACTTTATTGCCATTGGGCAATGTGAAGTTGCCCAAGTTCTTCAGTGCAGAAGCCGAGGTATTGTTCGCGGTATCCTGCTCGGAAACATAGGCGGTAAAGGCAGTATTCTCCTTGCCGCAGACCATTTCCCAAGTGCCGGAGGTGTACCGCTCCACGCCTGTACGGATATAGTTGATGATCAGCGCATTGGCATCCTCACCGGCATTTTCTTCCGCATAGGTCTGGGCATAGCCTTCCAGAACCTTGAAACAGGAAAGGAATGTCGCATAGTCTGAAATCATCGTAGTTGCAGCTGCGTTCCCCCCGGAAGCAGCAGAGCCTTCATCGTTTGAGCCCGCCGCGAAGACGCTGACCGGCAGCATAGCTGTCAGCAGCATCACAAGAACAAGGCACAAAGACAAATGTCGTTTCATCAGTCTGCTTGTCATAACAGTTCTCCTCCTATTGTAATTACATTCAGCTTAAATGATCGATCAGATAATTTAAGTCCTCTTGCATTGCGTAGAAGCGGGTCTGCTCTGTCTCTTCCAAGCCAGAATCGGCAGGCAGTTCCTCAACATGCAGATAAACATTTCGCTGGGTTCCCGTGTCGTCCGTCAGGCTGCCGACAACCTCACTGCTGTCATCACCAATTAAAACCTTGAACAATTCATAGGTTTCTTCTCCGCTCTTGGTTTCAAAGGTAACCGCAATCGTGTTGCCGTTCTGCTCCTGGCGAATGGTAACATACTCCTGCCAACGATCCGGATAGTGCAGATCACCGTAGTCCGTATGAACGACTACATCTTCTGGAATCGTATTTGCAGAAACATTATCATTCTGTTCTTCTTGCACTTTGTCATTGCCGCACCCGGCCAACAGGCCACACACGAATATGACGCACAAAAATACTGATATCCATTTTCGATATGTCATCCCTGCATTCCTTTGGCGTATTCGGATTTTGTTTTGTTTGCTTGTCACTTTGTCGTCTTGCATTCCTTGACCTCCGCAGTTTTATAATTACTAATTGCTTCCACGAAAATATCTCTTAGACATTCTTCATTAACTTCAGCGCTATGAAACTGTTCGGCCAATGATTGTGCGCATAGTGTATAATGACTGTACTCATTGGCTTCTTCGCATAAATGCCGTATTGCATTAGGAAGTTCTTCTGCTTTTTCGAGTATGTATGCAGCACGATAACGTCTCAAATAATCAATTGCTGCAATTTCAGATGGCCCATACGCAAGAATGCATGCTCCGCTTCGTAGGCTTTCTGCAATTTTTGTAGAAAGGGAATACTTAGTACGACAAATTGATTTGTTATCAAAGGCTTCAGTAAAGATAATAAACTTACTTGTCCCTAAGAGCCGCTCAACCTCTCGCTCAGAAATACATCCGCAATAAGTCAATCCATTTCCCTTGTTGATTTGTTGAAGAATTGTGGAATTCCGCTCACCGGAATATACATTGATTGTCTCAAATCCAGTTATTGCGGCTGCCCTGAGCGCACGCCCCAGTTCAGTCAGCGGTACAATGCGATTGATTCCCAAATTCCCAACATAAACAACACCCGACCGGGAATCAGCAGGCAGCGAGTAATGGTTAATTGCACTTGAGATTCGGATCGTTTTTGTTGGAACTTGAAACAAGCGTGCATAATCTCTTTGCATCATGTCACTGATCGTAACAATAGTCCCGCCCCGATGAATGACCTTTCGGGCCAGCTTCACCAGCTGTTGGCATTGTATTCGACGAAAAAAAGGTCCATGATTCAGCGGCTCAATATAGAAATCATCTGCGCACCACATCACAATCGGAATGTGCAGGAAATCCGACAGCCAGATGGCGATACGATAGGGAAACGCATAGTCTCCGGCCGCTAAAAATATGACATTAGGGGCAAATGCCTGCACCCACTCCAAAAGCGCCTTGGTTTTCCATTTGCCGAATCTCCACATTGTGTCCCGCAAAAAATAGATGAATGATGTACGCCGTCTGGAAAACTGATATACCTTCGCCAGCCAGCCTGTGTCGGTTCTGCTCTGCACCGCCGATTCATCAATGTCTGATGCATCAAAGACCCTGAACTCTGTTTTTCGTGTAAACAGCGAATGCAGAATATTGCTGTCCGTCATTCTGAAATAGTGCAGACAGCATCTTCGAGTCGGAATCTCCTGATGGAAGTACAATTGTGCGAGATTATCTGGGGGGATTCCAGCCAACATATGCATCATTGTTTTCCCCATGTTTCCAGAAGAACTGAAAACATTGTGACTAACAACAAGTACTCGCGGTTCTACCATATTATCTCCTCGAAAATATCCGGAATCGCATTTATCGAATGCTTCTTGTAAGAACGTCGAACTGCATATTATGAAGTTCCGACAGATGCGCTTCATACGGGTGCTCCAGATCCAGAATGGCGACATGCTCTTTGCACTTTCTGTCCTCCGGATTTGGGAGCGCGTGGTAATCGCCGTACAGCTTCGTCAGCAGCTCGTCATAATAGGCAGATACCGGAAATACTCCATCCTCGAACTGCATCTCAACGGACTGCTCAATCCATGCCCGCGGGAATATATTTTTCTCGTATTTGCTCCCTGCGCCAAAAAATGTATGGACTAACTGCGATTTCTGATCTTTTTTTCGTATACAAATTGCCTTGAGCCCTTTGAGCGGGAACATGCGGCATACCTGCATGAATAGCTTCTTAATCACGCTATTGGTTTCATACCCACGAGCATATAGGCTTTTTGCAATAATGATTTTTGATACACAAAACTGTATCTTCCGCATCAAAGTGCAATCAGAGAGGTTATCGCACGGGAAGATATCGACATACACGCCTTGGTGCGTCTTCAAATCCTTTGGATAATACTTCTCTATGCAGGTCGTATTGTTTCGCCGCAATTTGGAGTAGGGCATTGGCCAATGAGCGCTGTGTTCCTGCTGGGCAAAATATAAAGTCTCGTCAAAATCTTTGGCCGCTTCCTTGAAAAAACGCTCATACTCACTGCGAGACATTATAATATCCACATCATCATCCCATGGAATGAAGCCGTGATGTCTGACTGCTCCTAATGCCGTGCCTGCAAAAAGCTGATATGATATTCGGCGCCTTTTGCAGACGATATCAATATCTTTCAGCATTTCAAGCAGAAGTGTCTGATGAGCCGTCATTCCCGTATGTTGTTCCAGTACTCTCATATGTGCACCCTTAGCTACGCAGAAAAGTCATATACATATACTTGCGCAGCCAGTTCGGTGACAGCGCAGAACTACTTCGGATAATGCAACTCTCAGCATATTGCCAAGCATTTATGAATCCTTGCTTCCACATGAAACGGAACAATTCTATCTGCGTTTTTGCGTAACGCCGACCTGCCCTTCGTTTATACATACTTGTACCTGCTCTCATATAGAGCAGCGGCTCTTGAATATTATATCCCTCATAACCAGCCATCAGCATTCGAATCCACAGATAATAGTCCTCCAGCCGGTAAAAGTGCTGATACGAGCCTACTGCCTCTACTGCCGATTTTTTATACATTACACATGGATGGTTAAACGGATTCCGCTTTTTAGCGAACTCAATGATTTCTTTGTTTTTCTCCGGCAAGACCCTTTTGCAGTTTATAGTTTCCGGGTTCTTCGAGAATTCCATTACCGTGCCTGAACAAATACTTACAATCGGATACTTATTGAAGATTGCGACCTGCTTCTCGCATCTGTCTGGATATGCAATATCATCACTATCCATACGCGCAACCAGTTCATTCCTGCAATGTTTTATTCCTTCATTCAAGGCATTCCCCAAACCCACGTTTTTCTCAAGCCGCACGACCATTAAGATTTCGCCCATCTGACAATGCTTTTCAGCTATGACACCATCCAATTCCGGAGTCAACGGCCCATCACATACCAAAACAAAATCGCTAGTCGGTAGTGTTTGATCCTGTATGCTTTCAATTGCAAGTTTCAGCCATGCCGGGTTTTCCTTGCTATAGACTGACATAAGTACAGAATATGCTCCATATTGCTCTGCGCTCATAAAGCGCCCCTTTCTGCTCCAATTATTTGCCTAGAAGTCTTCGGCATTTAGTCCAATCTTCGTACCGATCTCCCAGCATATGGATATCGCTTCCGAGGTACTTTACATATCCATTTTCAATCCATTCAAGATACCGTTTACGTTTCAGCGGCTTTGTCAGGCATTCTGCATTGAGCTGGAGCGGCACGCTCTCACAAATCAGTTTTTCAATATTCTCTGCAGGATACCGCTCTGCGTGAGCAAGGACAATTTGAATATCCGTCAGGTCACACAGAAGATACAGCGTGTCCCAGATCGACTCCGGCCACGCATAAAACGGCATTTCCAACAACAGCTCGTTTGTACCCTCACGGCACAGGCGGTTCAGGCCGTCCAGCCGTTCCATGCCATCGCAGATCAGCACCTCTGCGCCGAGCTGAATCAGCGGAGCGTTTTCAGGCAGCTCACGGAGCAGCAGCCCTGCAGTTTTCTTCCTACGGCGCAGGAAGGATTCGACGGACTCCTTGTGCGGGTAAAAATGCGGCGTTGCACAGATCGTTTTCACGCCAGCAGAAGCTGCCATCTCCACCTGTTTCAACGAGGTCGCAAGGCCATCGCTCCCATGGTCGCAGCCAGGAAGAATATGGGCATGGTAGTCAAGCGACAAGTCGAGCTTCATATTACCGCGCTTCATACGACTCAGAATAGGAATACTTATATCCGTATTTGCCCCCATATTTATATTTGTAAGCATACTTCACGGATTTCATATTCAGGTCGTTGAGCACCGTGCCGCATAGGTTTCCGCCCGCACGGCGTATTGCATCGATGGCCTCGTTCAGCTCGTCCTGCGTCGTATCGCCGGACTTGACTACGAGTACCACACCGTCCACATAGGTCGAAACAATTTGCGCGTCAGCGACCGTATTGATTGGCGGCGTGTCAATAATAATATAGTCATAAACCTTTGCACTTTCTTCCACGAAGTGCTTCATACGCTCAGATGAAAGCAGTTCGGAGGGGTTCGGTGGGATGGTGCCAGTGCAAACGATCCAGAGCGGCAGATCTTTCACCTTGTCCAGTTCGAGCTTCGATATTTTTGCAAGAAAATCGCACAGTCCGGTAGGCTTCTCCACTCTCCAAAGGCGGCGCTGCGTTGGCTTGCGCATATCCGCATCGATCAAGAGCACCTTTTTACCCAACATTGCATAGCTAATGGCAATGTTGGCTGCTGTCAGGCTCTTGCCCTCAGAGGGCTTTGCGCTAGTGACGGCGAAGCTCGTACATGGGCGCTCCTTATCCGCCGTCATGCAGAACATCAAACTGGTGCGCAACTTTACATAGGCTTCCTTTATCGCAAATGGAGATTCATTGGTCAGCAGACGTTTCCTGTTTGTACGAACAGCTTCAATCGCTACCTTTCGGCTTTCTTTCTTTTTCGCCATAGAGCACTGCACCTCCCTCCGCCAGCTTCCAGCAGCCAGCATTCTCATTTGTCGCATGGATGTCCGGTATCTGACCAAGGACAGTCACACCGGCGGACTTTTCAATGTCCTCCGGCAGGTAGATGGTCGTATCGGCCATCATTCGCAGAATAATAGCAACTGAAGCCAGTATCACGCCAAACACAAATCCAATCGCGCTGTCAAATACGGTTCTGGGCGCAGATTTTTCCGTTGCCACCTCCGGTCGGTCCACGACCTCGACGCCGCCCGCCTTGGTAATACGAACGATTTCAGTAGGCGCAACTTTTGCAAAGGAATTGGCGATCTTGCAGGCAAGCTCCGGATTGGTCGAGGTCACTAGCACCTCCAGCAACTGTGTATCCGACACAACGGAGACATTCACCATGCGGCTAAGTTCCTTTCTCGACAATGAAGTTTCTGCTCTCAAATCACTCAGGACGGAATCCAAAACAGAATTGCTCGCCAGGATCTTTGAATAGGTCGTAGCAAGGCTCTCCGCCGCCTGGAGGTCGCTGTTATTGATCGTTCCCTGTGAAGAATTGTCCGCACTGTTATATACATAAAAACTCACTCGAGATTCATAGGTCGGCGTAACAAAAATTGTTACTACTGCATAAACGCCCGCAGCAACAACGACCCCCGCAAGGAGCAGCCAATGAATCTTTGCCAACAGGATCTTTGTAATATCCCATAGTGACAGTTCTGTGCCCCCCACGGAAGCATACGGTTTCTTACTTTCGTTCATATTCTAGGATTGTCCTCCAAACGCATCTTTCTTTATCGGGCGCCCGCGCCGCACAAAACGACGCGGATCGTTTTTCCAATACACGCCAAATCCATCCAAATCGATCGTTTTTCTATATACTCCATATCGTAGATAATTTTTTCTTCCGGCTTCAGAGAATATCCGCCATTCACCTGAGCATGTCCAGTCAGGCCAGGAACAACCATTAACCGGTTGGAGAAACCGGGAATGTATTTTTCAAATTCTCCGTAGAAATAAGCACGCTCCGGCCGCGGGCCGACGAAACTCATGTCGCCGCGCAGGATGTTATAGAACTGAGGAAGCTCGTCCAGCCGGGTGCGTCTGAGAATTTGGCCGAAGTGTGTGCATCTTGGATCCTGTTCATCTGCCCACTGCGGGCCGTTTTCCTCTGCGTCAAGACGCATTGACCTGAATTTATAGATCATAAACGGCTTCCCATGGAGACCGAGCCGCTCCTGCTTAAAAATTGGGGGACCTGGCGAGTCCAAAGTGATGATCAATGCAATGATTATCATCGGGATTGCCAGAATCAGCAGGCCCAGGAAAGAACATACTATGTCAAAAGCACGCTTCGTTATCAGGTACAGCTTCTTTTGTTCCAATACAGGTTTTGCTATTTGAATGATCACATCGGCAGAGCGCTCCTCTGTCAAACAGCTGCTCGCTGTTGTTGTCACATATCTCACATCCCTACATTGATATCTGTATCTCTGCCCCCCATCGGTTCAGCACGAAGCCGTCCAGGGGCAAAGGCTCTACACAGATATTGAATTTGCAAATTGCTGTACAAAAATATCCATTCAAGGTGCGCAATTCAAGTAAGTACCGCCTCCGCCATAGCTGCACAAAAACGAACATCTTTTGTTAATGCAGATGTGTCAGCGGAGCTTTCGTGGAGTTTGCCACTCCACTACAAAAGCGAAGAAAAAGCCTTGCTATGCAAGGCTTTTCCCGTTTTTATGATATTCACTTACACTAGTTTTGACTGCGTAGATCATAGACCCACTACCTTCAATTTCTGCATATTATCCCGTTTCAGTTCCAGCGAAGCGTGCACATACCGGTCCAACGTGATCGTCACAGAGGTATGTCCTAATATTTCTGACAATGATTTAACTTCAAATCCGACCTCAACAGCTCGCGTCGCAAATGTGTGGCGCAGCGTATGAAAATGCACGCCCTCCAGACCGCATGCCTGCGTGTACTTTTCCAATCGATACTGCAATGTCCGCGGCTCCATGAACGCTTCCGTTCCGGTCAGAACATACGCAGCTGAACTTTGCGGTTTCATGCGCCTGCAAAGCCCGGTTGCGTATTCCGTCATAGGGATTGTTCGCACGGAGGTATCGCTTTTGGGCGGACCAATCACAATCCTTGTTCGAGCACCTTGCGATACGCTGGTATCATGCAGCCTTTGCAGGGCCTTTGCAATTCGGATAGCTTTATCGTTTGTAGAAACACTTTCCCACCGCAGTGCACAGAGTTCACCAATTCGTATGCCTGTACATAGCGCCAGCAAGATACCAAATCGGCACGAATCCAGATCCTCATGTAGATAGGCAACGAGGCGCGCCTGCTCTTCTCTGGACAAAACGCGCATCTCCTTCTTGCCGATCTTCGGATAGTTGATCTCCACCGCGGGAAATGAGCCTGCAAACTTCGAGGAAGCGAACTTCAAAATGCCATGCAGCACGACTAGAATATCATGCACCGTCTTTGGCGCCAGTTCATCTTCGAATTGCAGTTCTTTGATGAAATCGTCCATCAATTCCGTCGTGAAGCCCAGAGGGTGGCACACACCGAGCTTTGGAATGATGTGCTTATTGACCGCGGCGCTGTATTTAATATACGTCGATTCTTTCACCGTGCATTTCTTTGTATGTAGCCATTCCAAGCAATAGCTGGAGAACGGTTTTTGCGTTCTGGCTGTCGGTAAGGGAGCTCCATTTGCCAAAGCTGCTTTGCGCTTTGCGGCTTTCTCTTTGGCTTCCCGATATGTTTTTCCATAACAGTATCCATACTTGATTTTTCCGGATAGCTCACGACCCTTGATATACCGAGCCTCCCAGCGACCGTCCCGCCGTCTGAAGATATTCTCACCCTTTGCCATTTTGTAATTCCTCCTTGTGCAGTGATTATGTTGGTCCTTGTGCAGTGATTATGTTGGGTGTGGATCTTATTTTAATTTCATCCAGACTGCTGGGATGACTGCGCTGAACTTTAAGTCAACGGAATTCTCCGCAAAAAATTAACGTAAGTTGACAAAAACATACTTTTTCTTCCATTTCTTTGTTGATTCAATTGCATTTGAATATGTAATGTGCTATAATACAAAAGAATAACTATGTTTTGCGTTACACGTGGAGTGGCAAACTCCACGAAAATACAACTTCGGCTCAGTCCGTAAAATGGAGTACATTAGAAGCCCATTTGCTTTCTTCACCAAAAATCATCAGCGCATTTCGTTCTAATGATATGTTTTGCCTGCGTTATCCACGCATTTTCATTATAAAGAAATTAATTCCATATTTCAAGACTGAAATGAATTATTCATCCAGAAAGAGGCAACACAAATTCAACGAATATACGTAAATCTAACGATTACTGCTACACTTATGACAAAAATAGCCTACATAAAATGAAAATCCCGCTGCGAAATTTCTCCGCAGCAGGATTAATTTATATGCCAAAACGGCCAAAAGTCTTATTTCAAACAGTTCCCAGGCACAGAAAAAGCCCACCGTAATTCTATCGAAATTACGGTGGACTTATGGCAAAGAACCGTAATTTTGATAGAAACCCGTTAAGGGGGTGCAACTACGGTTTAGGGGGGTGCAGTTCTCGACTTAAGGGGGTGCAAAATTCTGCGCTGTCACACCCTTGACCTTCGAGCGTATCTCCACGTCAAAGCATATTCTTGATAATGGTTGTCACAATATTGAGCCCAGAGCGTCCATCGCTCGGAGTCTTGGCAAGAGTAATCATATATCGACTGTCCCCGTAGTATGTCAACTTGTAGTGTTTTCCCTCTTCACTGATTGTGAAGCCTAAATCCTGCAATGTACGTTTCATCGAACCACTTACATTCTTATAGCCTTTAAGGAGCGTTTTTAGTTCGGCGGCACGCTCATCAATAATGTGCTGGCAATTGTTTTTCGATATAATATCAGCCAGGACATCGCGCCGGCGGCTACCGGGAACACACCGCGGAAGAGATTCTTTGAGAGCATCTAACAGCATAAGTCGAATTTCATTGGGGAAAAACTCATCTTCATCGCCAAAGTACAAGACCGGTAAATCATCGGTACTGTCTATTTTTGCTCTCAGCCCCTGATTCTCGTATGCAAGTGCTTCATTAGCCCTAGTTAACTCCTCAACCTGATTTTTGAGTCGACGGATATCTGCATCTCCCAGTTCGAGTAACTGGTCTGTTTCTTCGGCCGCACGAGCCTTCTCCTTTTCGACTGTTAACAACTCCGCACTGCGGCTATCCAATCTATCACGAAGCAGGGCGTTATTAACCCCTTGCCAAGTGTACAAAGTATCTACCATTTGTGCATTGCAGTATTGTATGACGCTACGAATTACTTTTTCAGCCAAAATGGCATCAATACCATCATATGCACGATACAAAAATTTCCGATGACCACAAGCACTATTGGGAAAATATACTCCAATCGCTCCATAGTACTCATTTTTATCGGCGCACAATTTTCTGATGGACGAATTGAGCAAAGGGCTTTCTTCCACAAGAACATGAGCAACGCCTTTCAGCCGACCAGCGAGTTTCCAAATGTCGACAGGATCTACGCCTGTAGCAGTCTTTGAAACATCTGTCTGGCTCGGAGTACAGCCAGCCTTTGATGTCCCGCAGGTCGGATGCAAGGGCGGCTACGTTCTTCCGTGCGAGGAACACCGTGTAGGTCACTTTGATGTTGGCAAAGCGGCGGTTCGGATTGATGATGTCACCGCTCCTGCCGGGAATGGAAATGAACTCCGCATCGTACTCCGGTGCGGAGAACACATCCTTCTTCTCGATATGCAGACCGAAATCAGCGGAACTGCGGCCGTTGTAGGTGAAATAGGTCATGCGAATATCACTCCTTTCCGCTGGGCGAACTGATTCGCCGTTTCCATGACTTCGGAGGTGAGCTGACGGATATCCTCACTGTTGTAATTGTTGAAGTTCGTAATGTTCAGGGCAACGGTGAAAGTGGATGCCGCCTTGCCGACCACACCGTCCACGGCAGAGCGGATCGAGCCGTTCACGTCAAAGTCGGTGGGCAGAGCCGTCTGCATATCGTGAGCAAGGTCGCCCATGACGCCGTTGATGTCCTCCGCCATTCCTTCTGCGGCTTTGACCGCTTCATCGCCGTTATCTTCAATGGATCCGGACAAGCCTTTGACCAGCATTTCACCGACCCATGCCATTTCCTTTGAGGGCGAATGGATACCGAAGAAATCGCAGATACCGTCCCAGATGGAGGAAATCCACCCGGACACCTTGTCCCACAGCCACGAGGTAAGCTGGGTAATACCGCTCCACAGTCCCTTGACGATGTTGCCGCCGATTTCTACGATTTTATACATCAGAGAGCCGAAGGCTTTCACGATGCCCGCAATAATCTGCGGCACGGCCTTGACGATCTCCACGATGATGGTGGGCAGGTTTTCAATCAGCGCAACGAACAACTGCACACCTGCCATGATGATTTTATCGATGTTTCCGACCAGAGCATTGACAATGCCGGAGATGATTTGCGGAATCGCCTGCACGATGGTCGTGATGATCTGCGGCAGGGCTTGAATGAGAGAAATCAGCAGGTCGATGCCTGCCTGAATAATGAGCGGTATCGCATTCAGCACAGCATTGATAATGCCGTCAATGATTTTCGGGATAGCTTCCACGATTGCCGTGATGATCTCCGGCAATGCAGTCACCAGCGAGGTCAGAAGCTGAATGCCTGTTTCGATAATCTGAGGAATCGAATCCAGTAAGAAGGTAATGATACCGTTGATGATCTCCGGCAGAGCGGCGATCAACACGGGGATTGCGTCAAGAAGTCCTTGCGCCAGTCCCGTGATAAGTTGTAAGGCTGCGTCAAGGAGCATCGGCAGGCTGTCCACCAGCCCTTGCACAATGGTGACGATAGCCTGCACCGCTGCCGGGATGAGCGTGGGCAATGCATCCGCAATTCCTGTCACCAGCGTGGACGCCAACTGAACTGCCGCATCAATGAGCAGGGGCAGATTCTCAATTAGCGTGTTCACGATGGTCATAAGTGCGGACACCGCCGCCGGGATAAGCTGCGGAAGCAGGGACAGAAGCGTTTCCAGCACCTGCGAGAAGAGTTCGGTGACTGCTTCCAGCAGTGTGGGCAGCAGTTCACCCACAGCCGTCAGCAGAGCGTCCAGCGCTGTGGGCAGAGCCGCCACGATGTTCTCAATAACCGGGGTGATGTTCGCCACCACGGTCTTGAAGGCATCCACCATGTTGTTGCACAGCAGCTCCATGTCAGCGTCCGCATCACCAAAGCCTACGATGAGGTTCGACACGGCGGATTTCAGCGCATTGACAGAGCCGGAAATAGTGGCTTCCGCTTCCTTGGCGGTCGTTCCTGCAATGTCCATGCTCTCCTGCATGACATGGATGGCTTCCACCACATCTGCGTAGGAGGAGATGTCGTACTTGACACCGGATATCTTCTCCGCATCGGTGAGCAGTCGCTCCATTTCCTGCTTCGTGCCGCCGTAGCCCAGTTTGAGGTTGTCGAGCATCGTGTAGTTCTGCTTGGCAAAACCCTGATAGGCATTCTGAATGGAGGACATATCCGTGCCCATCTTGTTGGCGTTATCGGACATATCCGTGATTGCCATATCCGCATACTTTGCGGCTTTTTCGGTATCGCCGCTGAGAGACTGGATCAGGCTTGCGGAGAAGCCCGTGACCGTCTCCATGTACTCGTTGGCGGAAAGACCGGCCGTCTGAAATGCTCGGTTTGCGTTTTGCAGCACTTTGTCCGACGCATTTCCGAACAGCGTCTCCACACCGCCGACAAGCTGCTCATAATCCGCATACGCATTCAGCGCCGACTTGCCGACCGCCGCCACCGCCGCCCCCTGCGGCAACGGCCACTGCGCCGAGCGCCACACCTACGGTTTTGAGAACTTTGCCGAAGCCTTCAAACTTACTGCCGGATTCCTCTGCGGCTTTGCCGCCCTCCTTGATGGCTTTCTCGTTCTCGTCCAGCTCACGGTTCATATCGTTGAGGGCGGCTTCGGCATTGTTGAGTTGGATCTGCCAGTTCTGGGTGCGGCGGTTGTTCTCTCCAAAGGAGGTGGCGGCATTCTGCAGAGCCTTGCGAAGAGTTTCGATTTTTGTAGTCTGCTCATCGATCTCTTTTCGCAGCACCTTATTCCGTGCGGCGAGAGCCTCCACGGATTTGTCATTTTTATCGAACTGAGAGGTGGCGAGTTTCATTTCGGAGCCGAGCACCTTGAAGGACTGGTTGATGTCCGCCAGCGCTTTTTTGAATTCCTTTTCGCCCTCAAGACCGATCTTCAGTCCGAAACTGTCTGCCATGTACCGTCACCTCCTTGTGGATGGCATGAAAAAAGCACCCTCTCACCGAGAAGTTGGGACGACACCGTCCGAAGTTTTCGATGAAAGCGTGACTGATGGTATGAAAAAGGAGTGTCCCCGAAAGGTCACTCCTCGTAGATATATGAGTTATTTTGTCAGAACAATTCTACCCGGCCAAGCAGTAGGTCGATCAGATTGCAGTGGAAGATGCCGTTGTCGTCATAAAAATTGTGCGGCACATCCATGCGAACGATAATCTTTTTGAAGAAATCCTTGGTAAGCATCAGCGATGCCAGCTCGGAGAATTCCTTTTTATCGGTATCCATGCGGAAAGCGGACTGAATATAGATTTTTTTATCTGCATCGTTTACCACAAAGTCGATCTCTTTCTGAACCTTGCTGTCGCCTGCGCGGTCGCAGACCACACCGACATCAACAGAGTACCCGCGCCGCAGAAGTTCGTTGTAGATCATGTTTTCCATGATATGACCGGGATCATACTGGCGGTAATTCAGCCGTGCGTTCCGAAGCCCGATATCCGTATAGTAGTATTTGTTCGGATACTTGAAATAGGTCTTTCCTTTGACATCGTATCGCTTTGCCATTGAAATGAGGAAAGAGTCGATAACATACTGTACATAGTTTGAAACCATCGCGGGATTGATTTTTTCGTTCTTCATGGACGCGATGGCATTTGCAATATTGGTCGGATTCGTCAGCGAACTGATCTGCGAAGCAAGGAAGTCCAGAATATCATTCAGAACATCCTCGCGCTCGATGCCGTTTCGCTCCACAATATCCTTGACATACAATTCGCTGTAGAGGGAGGTCAGATAATCCTTCTTATCTTTGTCATCCTCCAGTGCTAAAAGTCTAGGCATACCGCCATAGAGCATATAGGTATCCAGCGCTTTTTGCTCGTCGCCGCCCACGGCAGAATAAAACTCCGCAAATGACAAAGGGAACACATGGATCTGTGTAGCACGACCGCGAAACTCTGTTGCGATATCTTTCGACAGCCCTTTGGAGTTACTGCCGGTGACATAAACATCAAGGTTTTTATATGCCTTGAGTTCGTTCAGCATATCGTAGATGGTAACCTCGATGCCGCCGTTTTCCTTGTCCACTACTTTCGTGGTGAACTGCACCTCATCAATGAACAGATAGAATTTTTCATCCTTCCTGTCCCGGACGGTGCTTTCTACATATTCGCACAGAGTGATCGGATTTCTGAACTTATAGTACCGCCGCTGATCCAGTTCGATTTTCAAAATATGATCTTCCGAAACGTTCTGCGAAAGAAGATACTCGAAAAACAGATCGAAAAGCAGTACGGACTTGCCGCATCTGCGTATGCCTGTGATGACCTTTATCTCGCCGTTCCACATACTGTGGATCAGTCGGTTCATATAGGAATCTCGTTTAACCATGCATTTCACCTCGTACTTAGGACGAAACCGTCCGAACTTCTATGTGTAGTATACCACGATTTTTGAAAAATATCAAGGCTATACGAAAAAGTTCACAAAGAAGTTGTGACGGAAACGGACTAAGTTCGAGGTGAAGCTGCCCGATATGGGTCAAATGCCGTCCGGGATAATATCGTCGATGTAATGCTCTCGTGCCGGGGAGGCCTGCCCGTTATACTGCTTGTGGCACTCCCATAAGTCCAGCAGCAGACCAAACGGCATCAGCCACACCTCATCCTGGCTGAGATGCAGGTGGGCAAGGCCGTAATAAAGAAGCTGGGTAAACAGCTCCGCATCGGAGACCGTTACCCGACTTGCGCGTTTTTTGCGTCTTTCTCGCTTTCCACATTCCGCTTGGTGCCCTTGTAGAGCGCCTCCGTAATGGCGGTTTTGTATCCGGCGAGGTCGAGGGGCGTGGTCAGAAGCTCCACCACATCCTCCGTGAGCAGCTCCTTGGGATGCTCTTTATCCTTGAGGTTGTGAATGAGGATGCTCTGATTTGCCAGAAGCGTGATGAGCCACACGATCTCTCCGATGGCCATTTCAAAGTTCTCGGACTTCATCAGCTTCTCGCCGAGGTTTTCCAGCCCGCCATAGCGACCGGCGATCTCCTTGGTGGCTTTGGTTGTGAGGAGCAGCGTGTACTCCTCGTCACCGATGTTGATAACTGCGGTTCTTTCGTTATCCATTGTGCGTTACCTCCGTTAACCTTGTTTTTCGGGTGTCGTGGTATAGGTCGGCTCATAGACTTCCTTATACCAGTTCGTGATAGTCGCAGCGGTCACATCGCCCTCCAGTGCCTCCGCTTTCCACGGGTGCTTGCCGCCTGCGTCTGCCTTGTTGCGGCGCAGAATGGTGCCTTCAATGGTCGGCGTGGAGAAGGTAATGCTGTCGCCCTTGGTGGCAAGGTTCGTCGCCGGAATACCGAATTTCACGCGGTACAGCCAGTAATACTTGTACTTGCCGTTGGACTTCTTGGCGCGGAAGCCCACCGCCACAGGGTCGCCGCCGTCCTCGGATGCGGAAATCAGCACCTTGTTTTTGTCGATGGTTGCACCCGTGAGGTCGGATGCCGCCGTAGAGCCGATATCGTCAATGCCGAGGGAGAGCGTGCCGGATTTGAATTCCTTTACGATCTCCGAAGCACCGTCGTCGGCGTATAGAGTTGCCTCTGCCAGTTCCACCGAAAGGTCAGCGGAGATGGCTTTGGCAAGCTGGGACGGCGTACCGTAGGTTTCCTCACCGGCGTCGTTTTCGGTGATTTTTGCGTAATACAGTCTGTCAAGACCGATAGTCGCCATAACTTATTCCTCCAGTTCGTAGATTTGCGCCACGTCAATGGCGTAGTGATGATAGCCGGTCTCGGTCTCAAAGCCGATGTACCGGCGGTCGGTAATATAAAAGTTCGCGCCCAGTAAGGCACGGACGAGTGTATTTTTCAGTTTGGTGTAGCTGCCCTTTGTGAAGAGGGACAGCCGTGCCTCCTGCGTTTCGCAGCCGGGAGCGTTGTCGGCGTGAAGCTCGAAGTTGTCCGACAGCGGCGTGATGACCAGATATGTGTCCAGTGCTTTGCCGGAGAACACACCCGTTTCAACGGGAACCCCACAACTTTTTGCGATGGTTTGTAAATCGGATAGCAGGCTCACAGCTTTTCCACCTCCTCATCCAGTGCCTTGGTCATGGCATCGATGCATTCCTGCCGGGACGCCGTTTTCGCAGGTTTCAGAAACGGTTTTGCAGGCTGACCGTGCTTGCCGTATTCGAGAATGTTGGCAAGTTTGGCGTTGCTGCCGCCGTCCGAGCGGGGTTCTGCGAAGCCGACCTTGATGTCGTGGTTACCGTCCCGGTTCAGCTTGGAGGGAGAAAGGCCGAGTGCGCCCTCCAGTTCGCCCGTGGTGCGGGATTTGAACTTTGTCCCTCTGCCGATAACGGATGAGAGATTGCTTTTGACCTTCTTCAGCACGACTTCGCCACCGGCCTGCAGGATGGTATCTGCCACACTGTCAAAGTTGCTGCCGAGCTTGGAGATCTTCAGGAGAAAATCCTCCGGCATTTTCATTTCAGCTTTTGCCAATGGTGGGTTCACTCCTTTTCGCTAAAACCTCGATGTACATCCCACGGCCTTTGACATTCTCTACGGACACAATGTCGTAGCGGCAGTCATCGCAGATGAGAAAATGGTCGGTAGTGACCGTCAGCCCAGGAATACACCGAAAGCGGAACAGGTCGGTCGCTTCGCTGAATGCAGCGAGGTTCGCCCAACGCTGACTGCCGTGCCGGCCTTCCCGGTACACACGGACGGAAGCGAGGACTTCATCCTCGGAATGGATGAAGCCCTCGCTGTCCTTGATTTGACGGGTTTCTACGATGTCGGCAAAGCCGTTCATTTTTCCAAAACTCATACCTGCCACCGCCTATCCAAGCGGAGCAGCAGATTGACCGTGTTCCACACCTGCTGTGCCGCTCCGGTGTTATCCGCAAAGAAGCCGCCCGTGCTGCCGTCCCGGCTTTCATAGAAGTGGGACGACAGCATAATGACGGCTTGCTCTGTGGTGGCTGGCATGGGATTCTCCTTATAGAACCCCTCCGGGATGTGCTGGTAGCTTTCGGCGTAAGAAACAGCGGCGGTGATGTAGCTTTTCAGCAAGGCATCATCCGCCGTGTGTTCCAGGATAAGGTTGGCTTTCACTTTGGAAAGAAGCTCGTCCATCACCGCCGCCTCCTCTCATCAGGCAGATGCCATTTTGAGCAGCTTGACTGCTTCGGGCAACACCAGCTTTCCGTCCACACGCTCCTTTGCGACAAAGCCGACCATGCCATTTCCAGCAAACAGCTCCTTCAGTTCCGCAATAGAACGAGAGCCACGGTCACCGATGTTGTAGTAACTGAAGTCGCCGAATGCGACTGCGGCCTTGCCGGGAGCAGGGACAGGGAAATACGCAGAGGTGTAAACCTTGTAACCCAGCACACGGTCAGGCTCACCCGCCTGCAGAGAGGGCTGCCACAGATACTGACCCGTGCTGTCCTTCAGCTTGCGGAGCTCTGCGACGCAGACATCGTTGGCAAGGAACACGGCGTTCTTACGGTAGGGACGCTTAAGGGAGTACACCAGATCGATTACCTCGTCGGCTGCCACTTTGCCAGAAGATTTCGTTGTCACCCCGACCTGTGCGCCGCCGGTTTCGGCGAGAATACCCAGGGGCTGACCGGTGCCGGTGCCGTTGATGAACGCATCCTCCTCGGCATTGGCCAGAGCCTTGCCGAACTGCTCCAGAATGTAGTTTTCCAGATTGAATGCGTTATCGTAGAGCAGCTCCTCGGTCACCTTTACAGCAACATGGAGCTTGTGGGCATCCAGGATGATCTGGTCGAAGGTAGCGTCACCGAAAGTCAGTGCGCCGCCCTCCTCGATCCACGCAGCCGCAGGCTTGGTGGCTGCGATGTTGATTTTGTGCTCACCGCTGGTGGTGATAGCAGTGCCGAGAGAACGCATAACGTTTTCCTCGTTGAGCACCTGAATGAGACGGCTGTCATACTCATCCGGCACCAGATAGCCGCCATTGGCATCGATGCCCTCCTGCAGCACATTACTGATCTGACGGAAGTTGGTACGCAGAGCGTTGAGCATACCGCTGCGGTAGGCATCGGTGGCACGGAAGCTCTTAGGCTGCTTATCCTCGGTGGTCTTTCCGTTCAGGGGCTTTTCGGTGATGGGCGCAGAAGTGGGCTTGGAAAGCTGAGCCTCCATCGCTGCCATAGCCTCCATGCGCTCGATTTCAGTGCCGTAGTCCTGAACCTTCTTTTCCATCTGGGCATAGGTCGCAGAATCCTCATCGGAAAGCAGACCGTCCTTGTCACGCTTGGTCTCCACAAATGCCTTTGCAGCGTTCCAAGCCTGGTTGCGCTTTTCACGCAGTTCATTGATTGTCATATTGCATTACCTCCAGTTTTTAATAAGGTTGAGCCGTTCCATCAAATCGGTGGCTTTTTGTGTACGGTTGGGTTTGGGTTCAATGGCGCACTTTGCGGCGATCTTCTCCATGAGGGAGTTCACCACGTTTGCCTTGGAATACAGCATGGAAACGGTGGGTGCGGCTATGTCCTCAGTCTCATCGGCGCGGCTCATGATCCCGTCCGCAAAGCCGAGTTCCACAGCCTTGTTTGCGTCCATCCAAGTTTCGGCATCCATGAGGTGCGAGAGCTTGGCACGGGAAAGCCCCGTCTTGATTTCATAGGCGTTTATAATAGAATCCTTAACACTTGAGAGCATCTCGATAGCTTTCTGCATTTCCTCCGAATTGCCGAATGCCGCCGTCATGGGGTTGTGGATCATGAGCATGGACACCGGGGACACCAGCACCTTCGTGCCTGCCATAGCGATGACGGACGCTGCGGATGCCGCAATGCCATCGATTTTCACGGTCACATCGCCCTTATAATCCATGAGCATATTGTAGATTTGAGCCGCCGCCACGCAGTCGCCGCCGGGGCTGTTGATCCAGACGGTGATGTTGCCGCTGCCGGACATCAATTCGTCCTTGAAAAGCTGCGGGGTGACATCATCGTCAAACCAGCTTTGCTCGGCGATGGTTCCGTTCAGGAACAGCGTCCTTTCCGCTGTCTCCGTCTGGTTCTTCCAATTCCAAAATTTCTTCATCGGTTTTTTCCTCCTTTCCGTCATCGGTAGGTGTATTTGCAAAAGCCCCGGCATTTTTCAGCGGGAGCATATTGCCGTTAATGAGGTACAAATCGCCGCCATCCT
>ERZ780190.1037-NODE-1037-length-27506-cov-5.346253_pt1 | contig 27506 bp, 20 predicted proteins | sample MGYA00510980_ERZ780190 | MGnify/ENA primary metagenome ERZ780190 (study PRJEB29588, sample SAMEA1972188) | human gut metagenome | biome: human gut; feature: human-associated habitat; material: faeces | place: Denmark | collected 2008/2010 ... | reverse complement strand
TATTACTATTTATGAGGTAAATCATAAAAAACCAATTTTCTCACTAGGGATTAAACCTTCATATTAGTTATAAAATATATAAGCGATTACATACCGTTAGAAATAACCCATAATAAAATTATATAAAAGACAACCGTTCGTTACTAATATCATTAAAAAATAAACAAACACATTTAATTACCCATTAAAAACACTTTATGTATGAAAAAATCTTTATTTAATCCGTTACTGCTTTTAGCAGGTCTACTTGTTTCAAATCTATCCGTAGCACAGGTTACTCCTATTTCAGGGGTTGTCGAACCCGAAATAAGCACAGCGGAATCCCCCAAATGGTATACAATGATGTCGTCCCACCTCACGGCTTCCGATCGACAAAACCGATTTATGAAATGGGACGGTTCGAATTTATGTACCGACCAGCTAACCACACCGCCAACCGATGCTGCTTACATCTGGCGTTTGGAAAAAGCGGACGGAGGCGACAATTACTGCGTACTGGTTCATTCGAGCGGTATGCGCATTGTTGTTCCAGTAGAAGCTACCGCTATCAACAATACGATGTTAGAGATGAGTGCAGACGAGGGTGCTGTTTGGGTACTGGCCACATCTGCTTCCACAGGACAACAGCAGTGTGCCGATAAACAATACTGTCTGGATTACACAGGGATTTCGGGAGCCGCTTATCTGAACGCCGCAGATACGTCATGGGATTACGGTGTAACCGTTTATGAAATGGGAACACACCAAGCCTCGGGCTGGTTTTTCTATCCGGCTCAATACACCCCTCCAACGGCTACCAAAACCGTCTCAGTAAAATCGGCAGACTCGGCAAAAGGATCGGTATCCATAGAAGGAAAAGAGTCGACAAGTGTAGAGGTTCCTGAAACGGAAGCTCTTATCGTAAAAGCGACCGCAGCCGACAACTATATGTTTTACAGATGGGTGGAAGAGGGAACTGAAACTGTTATAAGTTACAGACACACTTATTCTTACGAAGGGACAGAAGATAAAACTCTCGTCGCCGAATTCGTCGAAAAGGATTATCCCATCATGACCCGTTTCTACGTCACAGACCTTAATCAACAGAACCGTTATTTAGGCTCTGTTTCTTATACCGCAGGCGATAATACCGAGACTCTGTTCACCTGCGCAACCCAAGAAGAACTCCCCTTCACCGAATATAAAAAACTACATACACCACAAGTAGAAGGAGCTGTTATCGACAAGACCGAAAATCCGATCCGCCTCGAAGAGGGTGTTGAAAACTTCTCCATGAATTTCAAGCAGTATAACGAGGATATCACCTATAACAACGGATATAGAGACATCGTATGCGAGCCTGAAATCGTCTGGTCTTACCAAACACTCTACATAGACTGGAACAACGATAAAGAATTCAGCGGCGAAAACGAGATTTACGCTGCCGTAGGCAATAACTCAGGCGACAATACTTTCGACGATCCTGACGGCAATGTTACAGAAGGTTGGGACAGAACGATAACCGTTCCGGCCGAAACCGCTCCCGGAACCTATCGCATGCGCGTCGTTTACATGGGGCCCGATCCCTGGTCCAACGACTGGCCCTCGAAAGTCTTCACCGAATTCTATAACGAGATAAGAAACGGTATTGCCTATGATTTCGAAATCGCCATCTCTCCGGCATCGAGAATCGAAGGAATAGCTTCCGGTAAGGTTTATTACGATGCTCACGCCGGACTCTTGATTTCCCCCAATCCCACCCAAACCACCGTTTATAATTTGTCGGGACAGATTGTCTTGCAAGTAAACAATGCAACGGAAATCTCTGTATCGGCCCTCGAAAAAGGTGTGTATATCGCAAATGTAGGCGGAGAAATGATCAAATTCATTAAATAACTCTGATATAAAAGCATAGGATAAAATTATATTGTCCTATGCTTTTGTATTTATATCCAATAGATAAGACATGAATATATTCTTTAAATTTCTGGCAGCGGCCACCGTTGCTACAATGACAATACCGGCAATAGCTGCCGACGATTCGAGTAACGACTACATTTCATCGAACCCTTTCGAAACCATGATACGGCTGGGGCGTATCAGCGAAAAAAGCCCCATATACCAAATGCCGGCCGGATCTGCCAGCGGAGGCTATATCTCTTCGGCAACGACCTCGGGCGATGCAGTCATCTACCCGTTGGGATATGCAAAACCGAACTCTCCCGGCAGTTATTTCGCCATAGTGTCGAAAGAGACTTCCTTATTGATCGCGGGCGAAACTTTCGAGTTCAATGCGACTATGACCGTCGATCCGTCGAACTATACCCTCTCGACTTACACCGACTGGAACCGCGACGGTGTATTCGAAAAGGAATCACGACCCGCCCAAGTAGCAGCCTCCACCAAAAGTTTCGTACAGACCATAGCGATACCCGAAAACGCAGAACTCGGAAAAACTCGCATACGCATAAGAATCGAATCGACAACCCCCTCCTCGGCCGATGCCTCGATTAGCGGACGGGTATATGATTTCGTAGTGTATGTTTTGGAAGCATCGGATAGAACCGACCGCTTTATAAGCGTATCATCGAACAACGACGAACTGGGAACTGCCATTATCGAAACACCGGCAAACGACGCCGGCCGTTACGAAATAGGGACACAAGTCACCGTAAAAGCTATTATCAATGAAAATTCGGAGTCTGCCATAGAATTCAAAGGTTGGCAAGAGGGAAACGAAATCGTGAGTGAAGAATCGGTCTACACATTTACCGTAACGAAAAGTACGAGCCTGATAGCCGTATTCGAAGCCGCTGTTCCCGTATTAGCCACCCCCGAAATAAGCACAGCCGAAGACCCGATTTGGTATCAAATCATGAATGCTCACACCGACACCAACCGAAAAGAGAGATATATCGCCTATGATACGAACACTGGTGGGGATTATTCCACCGCACTGAGGGTGGAAAAACCGGCGAACCAAACAGACAAATTTCTCTGGCGGTTGGAAGATGCCGGAAATAATCGGGTATATATCGTAAACAAAGGGACGAACTTGCAAATATCCGGGTCGAAAGTCTTAGAAAAAGAATATTTTACCGCTTCTACTCTCGGGAGTCAATTCACAATCGAATCCAGCGGTCATGAAAACGGGAGCTACTCTATCAAGTACGAAGGCGACAATTCCTATCTGTTAAACGCCCAAGACGGTACATGGGGAGTCGTTCTATACAACGCCGGTATAGGAACAGGTTCGGGGTGGTATTTTTATCGAGTGCCTTTAAAAACCCCCACAGGAATTGAAAACGGAGACAGAAGCGTAGCACCCAAAGCTCACCTCTACGACGGACGACTGAGCATAACCGGACTGGACGGACGCAACACGATCAAAGCAGTGAGCCTCTCCGGCCAACTGTTAGGAAATTACTTTTCTGCCGATACCGTCTTCGAAGGGGAATTGAAATATCCCGAAAGATTTATCGTCTTAGTCATCGAACCGGAAAACGGGAAAACGACCACACTCAAACTTCTCGATAGCAAACTTTAAACACCTTTATAAAACGTATGAATACCAATAAATTTATATACCCTGCAAGCAGCCTGCTCCTTACTTCGGGTTTGTGCTTCGCCCAAGAGAGAGATGCTGTCGCCACAACAGAACGCCCCAATGTCATTTACTTGCTTTGCGACGACATGGGATACAGCGATATAGAGGCCTACGGCCAACAAATGATATCGACTCCCAATCTGAACAGGCTCGTAAATAAAGGCATGAGTTTCACTCAATTTTATGCAAGTACAGCTGTAAGCGCTCCATCAAGAGCTTCGTTGATGACCGGGCAACACACCGGACATACCAAAATACGGGGAAATAAAGAAATACAACCCGAAGGACAAGAGCCTCTCGATCCGAATGTAGAAACGTTGGGACATCTGTTTCAACAAAACGGATATGTGACAGGTTGTTTCGGTAAATGGGGTATGGGTTATCCCGGTTCGGGCGGAGAAGCTAACAAGATGGGATTCGACGTATTTTACGGATACAACTGTCAGCGTAAAGCGCACTCTTACTACCCGGAGTATTTGTGGAATAACCAAGAAAAAGAGTATCAAAACGGACGTTATTCGCAAGATGCCATACACGAACATGCGATGAAATTCATCGAAGACAATAAGGACAAGGCATTTTTCGGTTATTTCACATATACGATTCCCCATGCCGAACTGTGTCAGCCGCAAGACAGTATCGTCGATATGTATAAAGGTAAATTTCAAGAACCCCACCCGTGGTACGACAACGGAGATTATGGTACAGCAACTAATCCCCGCGCACAATTTGCGGCTATGATTACCCGATTGGACACGTATGTGGGACAAATCATCGATAAACTGGAAGAGCTGGGTATCGCCGAAAAGACATTATTTATATTCACGAGCGATAACGGCCCTCATAACGAGGGAGGAGCAGATCCGACTTTCTTCAACACAGAGGAGCGACTGAGAGGATTGAAACGAGCTTTGTACGAGGGCGGTATGCGCGTGCCTTATATCGCCTATTGGCCGGGGACTATCGAAGCCGGCTCTATAAGCGACTTGATGGCAGCCGGCTGGGATATGATGCCTACTTTCGTAGAATTGTTGGGTGAAGATACGGATTGGCGCGAAGAGGCGATGGACGGATTGTCCATACTCCCTACTCTGACCGGAAAGGGAGAACAACGGCAACATGACTTCTTGTATTGGGAGTTTCACGAGGAAAACGGACGCCAAGCCGTAAGAGCCGGAGATTGGAAACTGATTCGACAAAATATCAAAAACGGAAACCCGACTCATGAGTTGTACAACATTGCCGAAGACCCGCATGAAGACAATAATTTAGCTAATACTTATCCCGACAAAGTGGAAGAGTTGAAAGTCATTATGGATCGGGAGCATATACACTCCGACATATTTAACTTCGGACGTTGATTCACCGGTTCCCGTATAATATAAAGATAAAAATAGCGGCTTCTTACGAGAAGCCGCTATTTTTATAACAGGATTCCACAGGTTCGACAACGCTGTTTATTCGATATTTTTATTCAGTTTATTCCATTCCGAAACCGGGGGAATGATTCCCATCGCTATCACCTCATCACGCAAATCGCACAAATGCTTATAACTGCGCTCCAATTCTTTATCTTCTTCCGGCGTACCATAAACCGGGTTGTAATGTACTCCCGAACGATCGAGAATTGTCTCCATCGCCATAAGTATGTGGTTGAATTTCCCGTCAGACAAATAAACACCAGCCGGCCACGTGAAAGGATTTCCACCCATTGCCGCAGCAATCATCTCGATAGAAAGATAGGCCGGGCTCTGAAAAGAAGAGCGTCCTCGCAAATCGATAATGTGTTTGCCTCCTTGAACGACTTGCTGGCGTATCTTCTCCCAGTCTTCGGCCGGTAATTTTTCCGTTCTGATAAGCTCGGCGAGCGGAGTTCCTTTTACTTTTGTCGTCGAAGCAAAAACCGCCATTTGTTCTCCATGCCCTCCATAGGTACGACAATTCTCGATTTCATCGGCTACCGCATGGAAATATTTTGCCAACTCGCTCTGCAAACGCGTACTATCGAGCGCCGCAAGCGTGGATACCTGAGACGGTTTCAAACCCGAATAAAGCAATACGATCAACCCCGTAATGTCGGCCGGATTGAAAACGACGACCACATGTTTCACATCGGGACAATAGCTTCGTATATCCTTACCGAATTGAGCGGCAATTTCGGCATTTCCTTTCAATAAATCCTCTCTCGTCATTCCTGCTTTGCGAGCAGCCCCTCCGGAAGATACGATATACGAGGCTCCCGTAAGAGCTTCTTTCACATCGCTCGTGAAGGTTATATCTACCCCTTTAAATGCACAATGACGTAATTCCTCGGCAACACCTTCCAATGCCGGAGCATAGGGGTCATACAAACATAAATGAGGTGTCAAACGCATCATCAATGCAGTCTGTGCCATATTCGAACCGATCATACCGGCAGCACCCACGATCGTGAGTTTTTCATTCGTCAAAAATTCCATATTCGTTATATTTAAATGATGAGTTTTCTTTATTCCGTTACAAATATAACAAGCGAAACCTGATTTTGATTATCATTCTTTTTTACCATTCATAACAAAAGGTTATCGGTATAAACAGCCCTGCGGTTAAAGCCAGACACAATACACTCATTATAAGATATATACATATTAAGCCACAATCATTTTATCCGTCACGCGACCCATGTAAGGTACATTTCTTGACCAAACGGAGAGCGATACGAAGGAGACTTCGTAAACGGGCAATGTACCGGAAAGGGTGTATTCTTCTACAAAAACGGGAACCGATACGAAGGTGATTTCGTCAATGGCTGTAAAGAAGGCTATGGAACCATGTACTACCCGGACGGTCGATATGACACCGGTCGATGGCATGACGACAACTTCATGGGATAAAAACAGAACCCAAGAACTTGTTTTAGTTACCCGCCTTGCTCTCCGCAGAATACCCGAATCTTTCAAAAACATGAATAATTTAATACACTTTTTTTACTCGGTTTGCTAAATAATCTGTACTTTTGTACAAAAATTAGGAAATGGGAAAAGAAACATCTGAAAGAATACAGACTTCCGTGCTCAATGCAGCAGAGAAAAAAGTTTTGGTTTGGCTGGCTCAACGACAACCGGCATGGGTTACTTCGGACTTCCTCACATACACCGGCGTAGTAGGAGCTCTCGTATGCGCAGTGGGATTCGTATTGGCTCATATAGATAAAAACTACCTGTGGATTTCTTCTCTCGGGTTGGTAATTAACTGGTATGGCGACAGCCTCGACGGCACTCTTGCCAGAGTAAGGAATGCACAAAGACCCGTTTATGGATTTTTTATCGACCATACGCTCGATGCCGTCACCATTTGTATCATGTGTATCGGAGCCGGTCTTTCGCCCATGTTTAGGCTCGATGTAGCGATGCTGGTATTAGTGGGCTATTTGGTTCTTTCGATTTATACGTATATCTCGACAATCCTAAGCGGTAAGTTCCTGCTCACTTACGGCAGCCTCGGGCCAACTGAATTCCGATTGATCGTTATTCTCATCAACACGGTGTTTATGTATACTTCCCTCTCGGAAATAAAGTGGACCATCGAAGGGCAAACATTGGGCATATTCGATGTAGCCGGATTGTTCATTGCCTGCTTCTTGTTCGTGGCATGGTTGGTTCAATTCATCACCGACCGTCGCGTTTTGTCCAAACAAGATCCATTGAAACCCTATTCCCCTAAAAAATAATAATAAAGATACGGTGTTAAAGCTGCGTATTTACCTACAATTCGTAGTCAGTCGGCTATTGGGCACGGGTGTCGATACCTTGATACTGTGGATATGCTCGACTTTTATATTCAGCAGCTATTGGGAGGTATATGTCCTTTCACCTATCATCAGTTTTGAATTTGCCGTATTGAGCAATTTCCTATGTTCTTATTTTTGGATATGGAAAAGTAGAATCGGCCGTCGTTCGACGTCTGATTTCTGTATTCGTTTTCTCATGTTCAATCTTTCATCGGGAGCCGGCTTCTTAATGAAAATGTTTTTTCTACTCATTTTCCAAAAGATATTCGGCTGGGACGTTATCTATTGTAATCTTGCCGCCCTGCTTATTTCGGGATTGTTCAACTATTTCGTAGCGGATATGCTGGTATTCAAATCGCGCAAACGGGTGAAAGTCGAAAGTTTCGACAGCAACGATTGCTGAATATAGCTCCACTATATAAACCCATAAAGCTTTTCCTTTTCAGTGAATTAAGCCTAAATCCCCCTACAAAATTCGCCTTCAAAAAGAATCTTATTTCTATTTCAAGCCCGTCTCGACTTGTTGCTAAGCAGGAGTAGTTTTTGTATGTTTTATTTCTCTCTCGTCCTGTGGTACACTCCACCTCATTTATGATAAACAAAAGAAGAACGAGACTTAACTCCACCGCCCGTACTTTCTGCCCCCTCTATTAAATCAACCCCTCCGTCACTTCGTGCCACCTCCCCTATATGGCTGCGCCACACAGGGGAGGAGTGTAGAGCTCTGTTGCTACCACTGCCGGTATTTTCCAACCTCTCCGTCCTTCGTACATCTACCCTATCGTACATACATGCGCAGAAGAGGGAGACACATTTCTTATTTCGTTACAGTCCAACGAGGTTTTTATACAACAAAACAAAACATTCTAACCTTCTCCCCTGTGTTTTTGCAACGCAAAATATAGGGGAGAGACCGAAGAAACAGTAGTTTCTGAGGAGAGGGGTTAGAAAGATTACATAGTATTTTTTTGACAGTGTTTTTTAACCCCTCCGTCACTTCGTGCCACCTCCCCTATATTTTTGCGTTGCAAAAACACAGAGGAGGAGGGTGAGTTGTAGCCTTCTCCCTTGCCGTGTCCTGTAATGCTACGGGACACGACAAGAGAGGAATATGAAATTTTAGTAGATGGGATAGGGAAAGAATTGATAAAGTTGTATAAAAACGAAAGGGAAGCAAAAAATTTGCTTCCCTTTCGAGTGATTGAGTTGGGATTCGAACCCAAGACCCACAGCTTAGAAGGCTGTTGCTCTATCCAGCTGAGCTACTCAACCGACCTTTTATGAAAAAGTGCTGCAAAGTTAGGGATATTTCGGGATATTCCAAATATATGTATCCTATTTTTTGTAGCCCTCATATAAAATAGAAGTATCAGAAAGGATACCCTACCGTGAAATGAAACGCAGAATCTCGTTTGAAGTTTTGCGAAGCGATTGCCCAATGGTCTTGTCCGGCCGCCGGATTATAGGCTTTCATTCCCATGTCGAAGCGAAGTAAGAAATAGCTGAAATCCAGACGGATTCCCAATCCATAGGCCAACGCGATTTCCTTATAAAACGAATCCAGTCGGAACTGACCGCCGGGCTGCGATTCGTAATCACGAATCGTCCAAATATTACCGGCATCGATAAAAGCCCCCAACTCTACTTTCCAAAATAGTTTGGTGCGATATTCAAGATTTATATCGAGGCGTATATCTCCACACTGATTGATAAATTCAGATACAGAATTATTGCCGTTATAACTACCGGGACCGAGCGTTCTTACCGACCACCCCCGCACACTGTTGGCTCCACCCGAATAGTAGCGTTTCTCAAAAGGTAAAATATCGGAATTCCCATAGGGTATGCCTATTCCTCCGCCTACATGAAAAGCAATAGAGTTTCGCTCGTCAATCAAATGGGTAAAACTATAATCGAAATCGAATTTAGCATACTGGGAATATCGGATACCAAAAATCTTGTATCCCCCATCGGGCTCTTTCGAGGTAAGTTTGGAAAAGGCATTGAGCACGTTGCCCGCTATTTCTCCCGCAGCCCTCAACGTATAGACATTGGTGCGACGCTGCACCGGATTGGAGGGATTGAGATTGGAGCAATAAAAGGTATATCCCATACGCATGATGAAGTGATCCTCGTAACTGTATCGTAAAAGCGGATTATCGGGGGCTATGTTTTCGAGAAATCCGTCGGTCTTACGGGGCAAATAGACATAATTTATATCCAACAGGTCGTAGTTGTGACGGTAGAATCCCCGATTGGTCGTCCACTTATATTTCCAAGCCGCTCCCCAAATGACTCGCGTATACTCGGGACGTTGCTGGAAATTAAGATTTATACTATATTCGGTGCTGGCCTTCATACGCCGCCGAAAATCGGTACGCAAAAACGGGAAAAGAAATTTGGGATAAGTAACTCCTATCTCCCCTCCCAACTCGGTATATCGGTCGTTGATGAGTCCGCTCAAATCGCCCGACAAACTTTCATAAGCACCGCGTACCTTAGCCGAAAAAGTTTCGGAACCCTTGAAGATATTACGATGTTGATAAGTAGCTCCCACGGCAAAACCTAAATCGCCCTCGGAATTAGTACCTTCCAATTCGAGCGAGACAGACTGCGGCTTATCCTTGCTGAGCAAGATATAACAATCCAATTGATTTACACCTTCGTCGTTCCGACCGGCCGGCTCGAAGCGAATATTGACATATTTGACAATACGCAATCTCCCGAATGCCGTATAGGTATTGTCCACATCTCGACTACTGAACAACAACCCCGGACGAATGAAACAATTCTCCACCAATGTTTCCCGTCGAATATAAGGGCGATCGCCTTCCACGAAATAATAATTCTTATATGTACCGGCATTGGCAACATCGATTTGGTCGGTCGCCGTCGGGTCATAAGACAACACAAAATAGATTTTCCTCATATAATACCGTTCGTACGGACGATACCCCGAAGCATTGGCAACAGACTCAGGAACGAGGTTCATAGTGAGATCGACTGCTTTCGAACGGTCGGCGGTATCCGCCGTATAGGTAATCAGTTCTTTATTAAAAGCATAAAAGCCATCACGCCGCAACATATCGGAAATACGTTGCCTTTCCTCGTCCAACACATTTCTATCGAAATTCGATCCTTTCTTCAAAAGCGAATGAGAGACATATTGCCGCTCGACAAGCCGGGAAATCGTATCGTTTGAAATACGATAGTCTATATCGTCTATGTAATGCGGCGTATTTGCCGAGACTCGATAGAACACGTCCATACGTTTACCTTTCGAAACCGTATCGACATCGACCCGAGCAGCCATGTACCCCTTATTATTCATGGCCTTCTCCATTTGCATACGAGAATTTTCTATCAAAACCGGGTCGTAAATTATCGGGGGTGTACCGGCATTCCTTACCCAGCGGTTATACCATTTGGTCGAATCGTTTCCCGACAAATTATATAGCCCGAGCGTAAAGCGGAACAACCCGAACATACGGTGATTAGGCTCTTGACGCAAATAGGATTTCAAATCGGAAGGTTTCACCGACTTATCATCGGTCTCTATCTTTACATGGTCGAGCAGATAGCTACCGTCCGGGACATGGCGGGTAGGACTACACGCAACCAGAACAATACCGACGATCGCTCCTAAACTTGCCTTTATAACTCGACGAATTTTCAACGCTTCTCCGATAACTTGATTCTTTCTCGATGGATAAAACCTTGCAAATATACACTTTATTTTTTTCAATTCCAGCCATTCCTTAGGCAGAAGCAAGAAGACAAAAATTAACCGGGTTTCAATCACACAATTATACGATGTTTTTTATTTTCATTTATCACATTAAACTCCGTAAATACAAGCAATTTAAAATAGTAAACATATATTTTCTTTCAAATTATTTGTTTATATCACAAAATAGTTATACATTTGCAACATCAGAAACAATATTTATGTGATAATTATGTTACTACACGTCATTTCTCTATCGGTCATTAGCGAGCTTCTTGTCGTGAGTCGGTAAGGTGGAAAGGCGTATGTAGTTACTTCTCATAGAATGTTAAATTAGAGTAATTGTAAAAACCTTTCCACACAGCGGAAAGGTTTTTCTTTTAATGAGTACAGATTATGAAACATCAATTGCGGAGTGCGACGAGCACTGGCGGAAGGAGAATGGCAGGAGCGAGAGCTCTATGGAGAGCCAACGGCATGAAAGAAACGGAGATGGGAAACCCCATCATCGCAATCGTCAATTCGTTCACCCAATTCGTTCCCGGCCATGTACATCTGCATGAAATAGGGCAAACGGTAAAAAAAGAAATCGAGAAATTAGGATGCTTTGCCGCCGAATTCAACACGATCGCTATCGACGACGGCATAGCTATGGGACATGACGGCATGCTTTATTCCCTTCCCTCCCGCGACCTCATCGCCGACAGCGTCGAATATATGGTCAATGCACACAAGGCCGATGCCATGATCTGTATCAGTAATTGCGATAAAATCACACCGGGCATGCTCATGGCGGCCATGCGGCTCAACATTCCTACCATCTTCGTATCGGGAGGTCCTATGGAAGCAGGGCAGCTCGATGGGAAAGGACTCGATTTAATCGATGCCATGGTCGAATCGGCCGACGAAACCATAAGCGACGAACAAGTGCGCCGAGTAGAACATGCCGCATGCCCTACCTGCGGTTCCTGTTCGGGCATGTTTACCGCCAATTCCATGAACTGCCTCAACGAGGCCATCGGTCTGGCTCTCCCCGGAAACGGTACTGTCGTAGCGACCCATCGCAACAGGGAACGGTTATTCATACAAGCTGCCCGACAAATCGTGGAGAACTGCCGGGCTTATTACCAAGACGGCGATGAAAGTGTATTGCCCCGTAACATCGCTACTCGCGCGGCATTTCTCAATGCGATGACTCTCGATATTGCCATGGGGGGCTCTACCAACACGGTATTGCACCTGCTCGCCATAGCCCAAGAGGCCGGAGTAGACTTTACGATACAAGACATAGACTCCCTGTCCCGCAAGTCGCCGGTGCTTTGCAAAGTAGCACCCAATTCGCACTATCACATACAAGACGTGAACCGTGCAGGAGGCATTCTCTCGATTCTCGCCATACTCGAAAAAGAGGGGCTGATAGACGCCTCTGTCCGTCGAGTAGATCGACTGTCCTTAACCGAAGCCATCGAACAGTATGCGATACGAAACGGAACATGTTCCCCCGAAGCGGAAAGGCTTTGGAAAAGCGCACCGGGCAACCGGTTCAACCTCGTGATGGGCTCTCAGGAAAACTATTACGACAAGCTCGATACCGACCGTTCGAAAGGGTGTATTCGCGATTTCGAACACGCTTATGTCAAAGACGGTGGACTGGCCGTACTTTTCGGTAATATCGCCCAAGACGGCTGTATCGTCAAAACGGCCGGAGTGGACGAAACCATTTTCCGCTTCAAGGGAAGAGCCAAAGTATTCGAATCGCAGGAAGAGGCTTGCGAAGGCATACTCGGCGGGAAAGTAGAGAGCGGAGACGTGGTCGTCATCATCTACGAAGGCCCCAAAGGAGGCCCCGGCATGCAAGAGATGCTCTACCCTACCTCGTATATCAAATCGAAACACCTCGGCAAAGCCTGTGCCCTCATTACAGACGGGCGTTTCTCAGGTGGGACATCGGGACTTTCCATCGGACATATCTCGCCCGAAGCAGCCGCCGGCGGAAACATAGGATTAGTGCGGAACGGCGACCTCATCGAAATAGACATTCCCAACCGCAGCATCAACCTGCTTATCGAAGAAACAGAAATGGAACGTCGCAGAGCAGAAGAAAATACCCGGGGAAAAGAGGCATTCACCCCTCGACACAGAACACGAAACATATCGAAAGCCCTGCAAGCCTATGCAGCCTTAGTAAGCTCGGCCGACAAAGGTGCTGTACGAATTATCTAAGAAACAGAGTCCCAATTGTACAAAACGACTATGGCAACAGAGAAAATAAGCGGAGCGGAAGCGCTCATCAAATCGCTCATCGCAGAAAAGACAGAGTATATATTCGGATATCCGGGAGGAGCCATCATGCCCGTATTCGATGTTCTCTACGATTATCGAGACAAATTGAAACATATCCTCGTGAGACACGAACAAGGAGCTACACATGCCGCACAAGGGTACGCACGAGTATCGGGGAAGACCGGAGTCGTCATGGTCACCTCGGGTCCCGCCGCCACCAATATCATCACGGGGCTCTCGGATGCCATGATGGACAGCACGCCGCTCATCGTCATCACCGGGCAGGTCGCCTCTCCCCTATTGGGCTCGGACGCTTTTCAGGAAACCGATGTCGTAGGAATCACCCAGCCGGTGACCAAATGGAGTTACCAGATACGTCACAGCGAAGAAATAGCTTGGGCGGTAGCAAGAGCTTTTTACATCGCCGGGAACGGCCGTCCGGGTCCCGTGGTTCTCGACATTGCCAAAGATGCCCAAACGGGAATGACCGAATTCGACTACAAGCCCTGTCAATTCATTCGCAGCTACAACCCTTATCCCGACATACAACCCGGCGAAATAGAGGAAGCTGCCCGGCTTATCAACCAGTCTCGCAAACCGTTCATTCTCGCCGGTCAGGGGGTAATTATCTCCCATGCTGAAAAGGAATTGTCGGAACTGTCCGAAAAAGCCGATATACCGGTAGGTTGCACTCTGTTGGGATTATCGGCAATGCCGACCGACCACCCCCTATACAAAGGCATGTTAGGCATGCACGGCAGCATAGCCGCCAACATCAAGACCAACGAATGCGACCTGCTCATCGCCATCGGCATGCGGTTCGACGACCGAGTAACGGGCGACTTGAAACAATATGCCCGACAAGCCAAAGTAATTCATATAGACATCGACCCGTCGGAATTCAACAAAAACGTGAAGTGCGATGTATCGGTACTGGGCGATGCCCGTGCCGTATTGCAAAAGCTGAATGAAAAAATCGCTCCCGCCGAACACTCCGAATGGATAGAATCTTTCTCGGTGTGTGAAAAGGTGGAAAAAGAAAAGGTCATAGAACCGGAGATACACCCCCGGAAACCATTGATGAATATGGGAGAGGTCGCCCGAAAGGTATCCGAAGCCACGGGCAACGACAGTATTCTCGTGACCGACGTGGGACAAAACCAAATGCTATCGGCCCGATATTACCGGTTCAAAAGATCCCGTAGTATCGTTACCTCCGGCGGATTGGGCACTATGGGGTTCGGCCTTCCCGCCGCTATCGGAGCCAAGATAGGCAATCCCGACCGCACGGTCTGCTTTTTTACCGGAGACGGAGGACTGCAAATGACAATCGAAGAATTGGGTACAATCATGCAATATGGTATCGATGTGAAGATCATTATTCTCAATAATAATTTCTTGGGTATGGTAAAACAATGGCAAGACCTGTTCTTCGACCATCGCTACTCCGAAACCCCAATGCTGAATCCCGATTTTACGGGCGTGGCGGCAGCTTACGGCATAGCCGGCGAAAGGGTCGCCACCCGCGAAGAACTCGACTCTGCCATACGACGTATGCTCGACCACCGCGGAGCTTACCTGCTCGATGTACAAATAGACCCGGATTGCATGGTATTCCCGATGACTCCCGCCGGGAGCTGTGTAACCCATATCATGCTCAACGCCACTGAAAAATATTAAGACCGATATGACTCAACAGACATTATATACCGTAACCGTTTATTCTGAAAACCAAGTAGGATTACTGAATCAGATTTCGATTATCTTTACACGCCGACAGCTCAATATCGAGAGCCTGTCGGTATCGGGCTCGGCTATCGAAGGTGTACACAAATTTACCATCACGACATACAGCGACCGCGAAACGATGGAAAAACTGGTCAAGCAGATAGAAAAACGAATAGACGTATTACGCGCCTTCTTTTATACCGACGACGAAATCATTTTTCAAGAGGTCGCACTTTACAAGGTTCCTACCGACAAGCTATTGGACGACAGGAGCATCGAAGATTTGATTCGCAAACACAATGCCCGCATTTTGGAAGTGAACCGCACATATACCGTCATCGAGAAATCGGGACACCCCGACGAAACTCAATCTCTGTTCGAAGAACTGAGTCGATACGATGTCATGCAATTCGTCCGGTCGGGACGTGTCGCCATAACCAAATCGACCGTCGAGCACGTAAGCATATTCCTACAAGAACAACAATACCGACAAAACCAACTATGAAAGAAAAAGAAGAACAATCCAAACGACAAACAGAACCGGTCTACTCCAAAACTTATACCGTAGAGCCGGCCGAAGGAAACGGCCAACAGGAGTTGCCGCTCACCCTGCTCGCCAAACGAATACTCGAAGTGGCTACGTTACATGCCGAATCGTGGGGCGTGGGATACAGTACGCTCATCAAAAACCGGCAAGTATGGGTACTCTCCCGGCTCACCGTCGAAATGTACCGTTATCCGCTCATCAACGAGCATTATACTTTACAAACATGGATCGAAGGGTATAACAAGCATTTTTCATCGAGAAACTTCGCCATACTGGGAGAGGACGGCTCTCCCTGCGGATATGCCCGCACGATTTGGGTCGTTATCGATTTGGATAGTCGCACATCGGTAGATATAAGTCAATTCGAATATATCGCCGAGAACATATCGGACAAAGCATGTCCCATCGAAAAGCAATCGAGAGTACGCGATGTACATGACGAAAATGCAGTAATCTATCCTGTGACTTATAACGATATAGATTTGAATCGACACGTCAACAGTGTGAAATACATCGAGCACGAACTCGACCTTTTCCCTTTCGAACGGTATGATAAACAACGTATCCGACGATTCGAGATAAGCTATGCCAACGAAGCTCGATACGGTTCTACTCTGCAACTGCTGAAAGAGGAAGAAGCACCGGATCATTTTACCTTAGAAATACGGGACGACCAAACCGTGTACTGCAAAGGAAGAATCATATTTGAAAACAGATAAAACTAATTTAATTAACCTCTAAACAAAAAAGAAAATGGCAATCATGAATTTTGGCGGTGTTGACGAAAACGTAGTCACCCGGGAAGAATTTCCATTGGAAAAGGCAAGAGAAATCCTCAAAGACGAAACCATCGCCGTTATCGGATACGGCGTACAAGGTCCCGGACAAAGTATGAACTTGCGGGACAACGGATTCAATGTCATCGTCGGACAAAGAAAAGGCTCGAAGACATGGGATAAAGCGGTGGCCGACGGCTGGGTTCCCGGCGAAACGCTTTTCGAAATCGAAGAGGCTTGCCAGCGTGGAACAATTATCGAATACCTTCTTTCCGACGCAGCTCAAATAGAGGTATGGCCCAAAGTGAAAAAACATCTTACCGCCGGTAAAACGCTCTATTTTTCTCATGGATTCGCCATCACCTACAAAGAGCGCACGGGTATCGTTCCTCCTGCCGATGTCGATGTAGTACTGGTTGCGCCCAAAGGTTCGGGAACCAGTTTACGGCGCATGTTCTTGCAAGGTCGGGGGCTCAATTCGAGCTATGCTATTTTCCAAGATGCGACCGGGCACGCCAAAGAGAAAGTTATAGCTCTCGGTATCGGAGTCGGTTCGGGATACCTTTTTGAAACTACTTTCAAACGCGAGGTTTATTCCGACCTTACCGGAGAACGGGGAACTCTCATGGGGGCCATTCAAGGTATTTTCGCCGCACAATACGACACACTGCGCGCACACGGACACAGCCCTTCGGAAGCATTCAACGAAACGGTCGAAGAGCTTACCCAATCACTGATGCCTCTTGTCGCCGAAAACGGTATGGATTGGATGTATGCCAACTGCTCGACAACAGCCCAGCGAGGAGCTCTCGACTGGTGGAAAAAGTTTCGTGATGCTACCAAACCCGTATTCGAAGAACTGTATGAAGAGGTAGCTAAAGGGAACGAAGCTCAACGTTCTATCGACACGAACAGTAAAGAGGGATATCGCGATGGACTGAACAAAGAGTTGAAAGAGTTGCGGGAAAGCGAGATGTGGCAAGCCGGTGTAACCGTTCGAAAATTACGCCCCGAAAATAACTAACCGGCAAATATAGATTACCATATAGAAAAGAGATTATTCCAACGAGTGGAATAATCTCTTTTCTTATACCCGAACGTATAGAATAAATAACCATAAACCTCAAAACTTTTTCTTCGATAAATTGTATTGACAATACCGGGAATTTCCGGAAAATAAAAATATATCGGAATATGAAATCCTACGAAACCCAAACTGTCGGCCAAATTGTCGCCGACAAATACGAAGCGGCGAATGTATTTGAAAAATACGGTATCGACTACTGTTGCCACGGTTCCACACCGTTGCTCGAAGCCTGTAAAAATGCAAATGTAGAACTCGACCAAGTCCAAAAAGAACTCGAAAACACTCCATCGTCTGCTCACGGAAACATCGATTTTACCAATTGGCCTATCGATTTGCTCATAGACTATATTCTCAAAATCCACCACCGCAACATTCGCTCACACGGGCCAGAATTATTACATCTCTTGGACAAAGTTTGTAATGTCCACGGAGACCGCCACCCGGAACTATACAAAATACGTACTCTCTTTCACGACTCGCTCGAAAGCCTTTACAGCCATCTCGACAAAGAAGAATTAATTTTATTCCCTTATATCTACGAAATGTTTAAGGCCAGAGAAGAGCACAAACATTTACCCGATTTCCATTGCGGTTCGATCGAAGCTCCCATCTCGGTAATGTTGTCGGAACACGAGGCTGAGGGAGAACGATTCCAGCATATCAACCGATTAACCCAAAACTACACAGTCCCCAAAGATGCTTGCAACAGTTACCGATTGGCTTTCGACAGATTGAAATCTTTTGAAAAAGCCCTACACCAACACATTCACCTCGAAAACAATATAGTCTTTCCACGAGCTATTGAAATGGAAAAAGAATTAAGGAAATAGGTAACCATGCAAATCAATATAAAACGGGTATACGATCCTCCAAAAGTATCGGACGGCTATCGTATATTAATAGATCGCTTATGGCCCAGAGGCACGAAAAAAGAGGCTCTGAAATATGATATCTGGGAGAAGAACATTGCTCCTTCTCCCGCATTACGCCGATGGTTCCATGAGAATCCGCAAGAGCATTGGGAGGGATTCGTATCACTATATTCAAAAGAGTTGGAAAACTCCGCCTCTGTAAAAGATTTCGTCGAAAGAATAAAGAGCCACGATCGAATAACATTATTGTATGCCTCAAAAGATGCCACCCACAATCATGCTTCGGTACTAAGACAGTTTCTACAAAATCACCTGTATTGATTGCCGCATAAACTACCTGCGCTACTACTAAAAAGAACGATGGAGAACGAAGTTGTCACTTGCCGATCGTATATAAAAGTAGTATGTTTCCGGTATTCTTTCCCATAAAATAAAACAGGAAAAATCCGAAACTATCATAAATAACGAAGGGGAGCAATGCTCCCCTTCGTTATTTATCGACGACGCTGTTGTTTGTTTCGTTGCTTCTGTTGTTCTCTCAACGCAGCCTGCTGCTGGCGTTGCGCTTCTTCCAACCGAGCCATGAAACCGCTCTTCTTGCGAGGTTTCTTTTGATTCTCTTTCAACTCGGCAAGAACTTTCTCCTCGTTGATACATTTACGGAATACATAGGTTTGAATAATCGTAATCAACAACGACAAGAAATAATAATAACTCAACCCGGCCGAATAATTATTGAAGAATACCAAGAACATGACGGGCATTAGATACATCATGAACTTCATACCCGGCATCTGTTGTTGCCCGGCGGTATTCTGCATATTGATTTTGGTGTATATCAAGTTGGTAATAGTCATCAACAAACAGAAAAGGCTGATGTGATTACCAAAATAGGGCGTTATCAACGGTATATAAGTGTCCCAACTTACGATCGCATCATAGGTCGACAAATCTTTCGCCCACAAGAACGATTCACCCCGAAGCTCGATAGAAGACGGGAAGAAGGTGAACATCGCAATAAGAATAGGCATTTGTAAAAGTAACGGCAAACACCCGCCCATAGGATTCACTCCCGCCTTGCTGTACAGATCCATTGTCAAACGCTGACGCTCCATCGCTTTATCCTGCCCCGGATACTTATCATTAATCTCCTTAATTTGAGGGGCTAAAACCCGCATACGAGCCTGCGACTTATAAGATTTATACGTGAAGGGGAATAAAACGAGCTTTATAAATATCGTCAACAACAAAATGATAACGCCATAATTGCTGAAAAATTTACCCAAGAAGGTGAATACCGGTATAACGATGAGTGTATTTATCCAACGGAAAAACTTATATCCCAGTGGAACAAGCTTATCCAAATCGAGTGTCTGGTCTCCCGAAAGATCGTCGTCATAAGAGGACAATAACGGATAAGAATTCGGTCCGAGAAAAATATTGAATCCGGCAACCTGCGGCTCTTTCGAATCATAATCTATCGTACTCTCGGCATGAAACTGTTTCAAATATCTATCTTCTTCCAAAGACCGAGAGGTAAAAATTCCGTCGTTAAATTTTCCATCGGCAATAAAAGCAGTAGAGAAAAACTGGTTTTTAAACCCAATCCATTTGAGGCTCGTAGTCGCTTTCTCTTCATCGTTACCCGACTCGCTCAAATGCTCTACATCGTCTCCTGCAAATTTATAATACAAGGCACTATTTCTCTCCTCAAACATACGTCCTTGTTCTTGACGGCGCATTTTCTGGTCCCAAATAAAATCCCAATAAACAGCGCTCGACGGAATTACCCGATCCATATCTTTCTGCCAGATATCCATTTTCAACATATAGCTGTCTTCCGGCAAAGAATATCGAATGCCCATCTGACTTCCATTGGCAAGCTGCAATGTCATATTTACAGCATTACCATCGATTTCGGGAGTAAAATATAAATCGCGTGTATCGATCACGCGCGCATTCGTACGAATAATGAATCCATAATCGTTTTCGTCTCCGGTAAACAGAGTCACATTCGTGGAATCATAGGCCATGTAATCATTCAAAACAGCCTCATAAAGACGACCTCCTTTATTAGAAAACTTCAATGTCACCTTATTATTGGACAAAGTAGTAAATTCTTCCGAACCTTCGGCACAAGGAGCGAACTCGCCGAAACGCGCTATCAAACCTGCATTTTTTAATGAATCGGCAACTTCTCCCGAAACGGTATCGGTCGAAACGGGTGTTTCTGCCAAAGCGGCCTCGGCCATACGTTCCGCTTCCACAGCGGCAATCGAATCGTTATACCGACGCTGTGCCTCCAATTGTTCGGGTGTAGGCTGCATCCACCAAGAGAAAAGCAGCACAACTACGACCATCAATACAAGACCTAAAATCGTGTTTTTATCCATTCTTCAATTTTGAGATTACTAAATTATTTTTTTGAAATCGCTGCTTTAATAAAGTCAACGAAAAGGGGATTCGGATTAAGAACCGTACTATTGTACTCGGGGTGATATTGTACTCCCACATACCAACGCAAAGACGGGACCTCGACAACTTCGACCAAATGTGTTTCGGGATTCTCGCCCACGCAACGCATTCCAGCATCTTCAAAAGCTTTACGATACTCATTGTTAAATTCGAAACGATGGCGATGCCGTTCGCGAATATGAGTCGTTCCATAAGCCTTAGCAGCAATAGAGTCTTCGGCCAATATACAATCATAAGCGCCTAAACGCATCGTCCCACCCATATTGGTTATGCTCTTCTGCTCCTCCATCAAATCTATTACATTATGCTTGGTCGTCACGTCCATTTCGGTAGAGTTAGCATCGGTATATCCCAACACATCACGGGCATACTCGATCACCATGCATTGCATGCCCAAACATACGCCAAATGTCGGAATATCGTGTTCACGAGCATATTTCAAAGCGATGAATTTTCCTTCGATACCTCTCTGCCCAAATCCCGGAGCGATCAACACGCCATCTAAAGAAGAAAGCATAGCGTCCACATTTCCGCTATTTAATTTCTCGGAATGAATATATTGCAAATCGAGTTTGCGATCGTTATAGGTCGCCGCCTGAAACAACGATTCATTGATAGATTTATAGGCATCGGGAAGTTCTACATATTTGCCGACCAATCCGATACGTACGGTCTTAGTCGCATTTTTCATGCGATGCAAGAAATTCAACCACGGCTCCAAATGAGGTTCTCCGTTTATGGGTAAACCGGTTTTCGTCAATACGATTTCATCTAAATGCTGTTGATGCATTTTCAAAGGGACTTCGTATATAGACGGAACATCTATCGACTGAATCACTGCCGCAGGATCTACATTGCAAAACAATGCCACCTTCTTACGTAAAGCAAGAGATAGCTCATACTCGGTACGCAATACCAATATATCGGGTTGGATACCTACCTCCTGCAATTGTTTTACCGAATGTTGGGTCGGTTTGGTTTTCAATTCCTTAGCGGCAGCAATATAAGGTACATAGGTCAAATGAATACATACACAATTTTTCCCCATTTCCCAACGCAACTGACGTACGCTTTCGAGATAGGGCAAAGATTCGATATCCCCGACCGTTCCCCCAATCTCCGTGATTACGAAATCGAACTGGTTCTTCGATCCTAAAAGTTTAATGTTACGTTTAATTTCATCTGTAATATGCGGAATAATCTGCACCGTCTTTCCCAAATAATCGCCCCGTCGTTCTTTATCTATTACATTTTGATAAATACGCCCTGTTGTAATATTATTGGCGCGAGTCGTAGGAGTATTGGTGAATCGCTCGTAGTGACCCAAGTCAAGGTCGGCTTCGTGTCCATCGACCGTCACATAACATTCTCCATGTTCATAAGGGTTCAATGTTCCGGGATCTATATTGATGTAAGGATCGAACTTTTGGATAGTTACTCTATAACCTCTTGCCAAAAGCAATCGAGCCAACGAAGCCGAAATAATACCTTTACCCAACGACGAGGTTACCCCCCCCGTAACGAATATATACTTAGTCTCCACGATAAAATATGGTTTATGTGTTACATTTACAAGGCGCAAAATTAGGAAAAATAATCCACAATCTATCGCAACATTCAACAGAATTATCACTTTTCATTTGCTATGAAGAGAAAAGCCCATAACAGATAGAAACACTTTACAATTTTTACCCAAAAGAAAGACTATCGGTAAACAATTTGTATCAAATAATCATTATCTTTGCAAACAGATGCGAAAATAGGCTGCATTCGGCAAAGTCAAGCAAGCTTGCTTTTGCCCTCATTGGCACTATCTTTGCAAACAGATGCGAAAATAGGCTACGCCTTGCCATAATCGAATAAACCTATTTCTACTCTCTACTTGTTGCACTATCTTAAAAAATACAAACATATACTCTTATGAACTCACGAATTACAGCTATTCTCATAAGTCTTCTTTCTGTAACCGGAGTATTCGCAACGACTGTCATAGAACAGAACGATAGTATAACGAACGAAATCGTATCTGACAGTATAACAATGGCCATGCCATCAGATTCTATAACCATACAGGTTACCGATACCGACTCGATCGCTCGCCAGCAAGAGGCCGACAAGAATTTACTTTCATTATTGGAAACAGACTCAACCGAACAGATTTTACCGGTTATCAAAATGTTGCGTATGCTCGAATATGCCGACAGCATAAGAGCTATGCAAGGGTCGGGCGAAATACCTGTCAACCCACTTTTCTTACCTATCGTGTTCGAAAAACAGATGTCTACTCCTTTTCAACATTTACCCTCGGCCGAAAAATGCCCATTCAAACCAAAGTCTCTTTCGGTGGACGATAAATGGTTACAAGACGAGATTCAAGCCGAAAAGACCCGAAATCTAGCACAGAACTATGTAATCGTCAATTACCCGAAACTTATACATTACAATACAGACAATCTACCGGAAGTGCCTAAACAATACGTGATCGAAAACGATCCGGCCAAACATATTCTCTCTATCAAAGAAAAGCCGCTGATTATAAAAAATGACGTGGGAAAAGAAAAAATCAAACTAAAACGATGGATAATCAATTTCCAATCGTCCATACAATTTTCCCAAGTCTATGTTTCGGAGAATTGGTATCAAGGAGGGACGAGCAATGTCAATCTGCTAAGCGATCAACAATTCTCTATCAAATATAACGATCCCAAAGAGCAACGCATCTTATTCGAGAATTTAGTACAATGGAGATTGAACATCAACAGTGCCCCGGAAGACACATTGCATTCTGTAAAAATCAGTGAAGATTTATTCCAGATAAACTCGAAATTCGGTCTTAAAGCCTACAACAAATGGTACTACACTGCTACCATGAATTTCAAGACACAATTTTTCACTAGTTATGCCACTAATTCCAACAACAAGGTGGCTGCATTTCTATCTCCTGCCGAGTTGAATTTGGGTTTAGGTATGTCTTATCAATATAAAAACGATAAAAAACATTTCGAGACATCAATATCGCTCTCTCCGCTTTCCTACAACTTGCAATTCATCGTTAACGACGACATGGATGCGGCCAGCTTTGGAATCAAATCGGGAAAAAGCATGAATCAATACGGTTCCTCCTTCGAAGGGCGCATCAAATGGGAATTCTATCACAACATGGTTTGGAGTTGCAGGCTGTTTTATTTCACCAACTATGATCATGTACAAGGGGATATGGAAAATACATTCGACTTTATCCTCAACCGTTTCTTCTCTACTCGTTTGTTTGTTCATCTGCGATATGACGATGCTCGCGCACTGAACAAAGACTTCGGACATTTCCAACTGAAAGAATTACTAAGTTTCGGATTCAACTATAAATTCTAATGAGAATCAAACTCATAGTTTTACTATGCATCGGTATACTCTGTTCCTCATCGATAAAAGATGAAGAAGGGCGTTATGAAAGTAAGCCTCCTTATCGTAGTTTCATTCTTGAAAATTATACCGAAGAAAGTGCCAAACATTATTTCGATACAGCTCCAATCGACAGTTGGGAAGGTATTTGGCTCCTGACAGAAAATGGAGAAAGAGTCGCTATCGAACGGTTTAAAGACATTCGATTTTCCGAAATCTTTACACACCGAATCGTTAAATTGGATTCGTCGGTACGCAGTGAAATTCCCGTCGGAACTATTTTAGGGTACTTAACTCGCGGAGTAAATCCTAACACTTGTTTCATCTGGCTCTATAAACATAAACTGACAGGTGCAATACTTTACGCCCCCAAAAGGTTTTCGGCCAGACTAACTTCTGACCTCAACGGCATTTTATTCTCAGGAAACAGCGCTAAAAAATTAGAAGACTTATTCGATCCCCGGTCGGGATTCATTAAATTATATCCCAAGCAAATCTCGGAGGATTCTGAAAATCGGGAAATCCGATATCTGTAAATTCAGAACTTTCGGAAAACAAAGCGTTCATCTTCACCCCGGGTCAAAATCATTTTGGAAGAGGTAAGTTTCTCGATGTAAAAAGTATATTCTTTGTCCATTTCCAACTTGAAAACAGATAAATCAGGTTTAAATTCAAACCAAGAGGGTTCCATTATTTTAAATTTCAGTATGTCATTTTCACGAACATAACTCCCGAAATAATTTTCTGTTGTATTTTCTATTCCTCCCCGATGAACCAATTGTAACTTTATGACACTACTCTGAAAATTATAGTAAAGGCTATCATGTGGGGTCATTGTACCATTCTCCCACATCTCAATCAATTGCCATTTCCCGAAAAGAGGACCTATATACCCATCATTATGGGTACAAGAGGTGACAACAATCCCCAAAAACAATCCTATTAAAATACGGCGAATCATCATCTTGTTCTTCATTTTCCAATTGTTAAAATTCCACTTTTCCTGATACCGATAGCAACACCCCATTTATCTCCATACAACTCGCCCCAATCTCCGGCCAAAGAAACGGAAAACGACCACCCCGAAAGTTTTATCGGAGAATAAACACATTCTATCAGCCCCGACATATCGTGTTGGGTATCGGCTAACGGGAGAAAAGTCGTTCCCCAAGAGGTTCGATACGACGCTAATATTTTATATTTCCATTCAGGAGCAATATAACCCGACGCTCCTAAATGGACTCCTCGTATTCTGTTATGCTTGTATCTCATATAACCATCTGTATTGTACAACAAGGATTTAGCCATTGCCGTACCATTGGAAAGGCCGTAATGCGCCCAACCGTTATAGAAATAGTTATTGTAGTAATCATCGGCTCCTGTGGCTTCTATATCCAATTTAGGATCATTATAATCACTCGGACACCAATTCAGAGGCCCACTTTGATTGGTCATATCCAAATATTCTAAAACGACATTCGACAGCCAGTTTTTCTTACCGCTCTTATATTCAAGCCCCCATAGACCGTCCCAACCATTGAACTTCCCCATTCCCGATGCATCGTCGTAATACCATTCGAAGTAACCTCTTACAGAAGAATTGTTTTTGAACCTGTATTCCGCCGATAAATTCCATTGTCCCACATGGTTTCCATAGTAGTAGGCCTGATCACCTTTATTGGACTGACCATCACCAGACGACGGAAACAAGATTTTAAAAAAATCTTTCAAGCGGGTCGGACTTTTCATCGTGAGAGAATCTATCAAAACGCCCTCTTTATAATACCGTTTTGTGCCTCCGAACTGTGCTGCCAGTTCGGCTCCGATCGTTACGACAAAGGGTTTGTCGGGATTGGAACGAAACGAAATAGATTTATGGTGATATAAAGCATCGGTCGTAATATACTGATTATAATAATTGTAATGGTCCCTTAAAAAATCGTTGTCCATAAACTTTCCATACGCGAGCTCACCCTTAATCTGTACCCAGCCCTTCGTAAACGGAATATCTACAAAATCGATAAATCCGGCTCTAACTTGGGGTATAGGCCGTGCATTACCCGACCAGACCAACCCGCCGGAACTCAACTCGAAATTTACTACTTCATCGGTAAGCTCCCGACAACCTGCCGATATAAAAATCATGCGGTATTTCATGCCTATATAGGCTTGTTGTATGAGGAAAGACGACACGCCCGGATTATACGTTTTCAGGTTTCCGTCTGAATAATAGGATACCGGAGATGTAGAAGACATCAATCCAACCAAATCGATACCGAACTCATAGGAAAACCGTTTGTTCATCTCCAAGCCTTTAAAAACCGAGGCTCGCAAATATCCGCTTTTACTGTGTGTTACCAACCCATGCTTATTGGCAGACAAATAATACGGTGCAAAAATCCCGTTTCCGGCATTTCCGACCATCGACAAAGAATAGTAATCTGTCGAATGTTGGGCAAAAAGCCCGAATAAATTTCCGATAGATAAACAGAAAACGACTAATAATCCTACTCTCAAACGATGATACATAATGTATGAATATTATTGATAATCGAGACAAAAATAATATATAAAGCACTACGGCACAACTCCCCTCTCTTTATTTAACAAAAAAGGGGGAATAAAGTGTATGAATATACATTTATTCCCCCTTTATACCGAGACTAACCTTTTTAGAAAGAGACCCCTAAACGGAACCCTATATTGTTGCGACCATCGATATCATAGGTCAATACTTTACTCTTATTAGTAGCATAATTATAATACAAAGCTACGTGGAAACCATAACGGACACTCGGATTCGGGAAAATACTTACACCGATTTCGGGAGACACGGTAAAACCCCATGTGTCATCATAAATCTCCCAAGCCTGCAAATAAGAAGACATGCGACTATAATTGGCGCCCAATTTCACCGTTGCATAAGGTTCTAAAATTCCGTCGGTCGTAAAGCGATATTTTGCCAACAGACCAAAGGGTAGCTGAAACAACGAATGTTGCTGGTCGGTCGTAAGAGCCGAATTGCTCTTTAACATCAAAGTCTGCCTGTCTATATATTTATTATTCGTATGATAAGAAATAAAAGCTCCAATAGCCATTTTAGGCATTACATAATAACCACCTTCAAAATTCATACCCCATCCACTGGCTTTATCGGCATAACTGTTCCCAACAGGAGCGTTAAACTGCCAATCGACATTAAAATAAGTACTCGAAACGGCTTGTGCGTTTCCCCGGGTCGACACGGCTACCATACA
>ERZ780190.1029-NODE-1029-length-27647-cov-4.301827_pt1 | contig 27647 bp, 20 predicted proteins | sample MGYA00510980_ERZ780190 | MGnify/ENA primary metagenome ERZ780190 (study PRJEB29588, sample SAMEA1972188) | human gut metagenome | biome: human gut; feature: human-associated habitat; material: faeces | place: Denmark | collected 2008/2010 ... | reverse complement strand
TGACCCGCAGGCGGCGCGACAACGAGCCTCTGTTCGAGTACTTTGCGCCGGTTCTTGTCGAGGCCAGAAAGATGAACGGGCGGCTGGTGACAACCCGACGTTCGCTGTTGTACAACTACCTGTTCGTACACGCGTCGGAGTGCGAAATCTACCGGATCAAGCAGCGCCTGCCCCAATACAACCTGCTCCCGCGCGTTAAGGACAGCAAGGAGAGCTACCACTACCCCTATCTGACCGACAAGGCCATGCGTGATCTTCAATGGATTGCGCGTTCGTATGCCGAGCCAATACCGATCTGCACCGCAGACCCCGCCTGGCTGGTCAAAGGTGACCGGATTCGTATCACGGAAGGGCGTTTTGCGGGAATTGAGGCCAAAGTCGTCACAAACACCCCCACACGCCACAAGGAGATCCTGGTCTCGATCGACAACTGGATGTGCGTCCCGCTGCTGAAGGTCCAGCCCGGGGAGTATGAGGTGGTCGAACTGAATGCCGAAACCCCGAGTTATTACTCCCGACTGAACAACAGCAAACTCCTCGACCGGCTTCATGACGCACTGTGTAGGCATTGGGCCGGAACGGGGTCCGCAGAAGACCGGCGCATGGCTACCGAGGTGTTGCAGGAATACGGCAGTCTGACGCTCGACTCCGACATCATGCGCAGCAAACTCTATGCCCTGTTGCTACAGGCCTACACGATTCTCGACGAGACTTCGAAGCGCGAGAGTCAACTCGTGGTGATCCAGAAGATGCTGCCTGCCGTACGGGCCGAGCAATCCCGCGCCCTCCTGCTCGTAACGCTCTACGGGTGCACGGACAGCCGGCTCTACTACGACCAGGCGCACGCCCTGATCGATCCCTGGCTCGCGGAGAAGTCGCCCAAGAAGAGCAAGGCGCAGTTGATCCGCCACCTGGCTGATTTCGACCGAGAGTTTGGCCATGGGGGCGAATAGGCCCTTCCGTGAAATCGAGATCTGCCGAGATTACACTTTGTCTCTGAATTTCAACCCTATAAAATATTCATACATCAGATCATGTATCGTTTAATTGAGAAACTGCGTCTGGACCGCTATGTCAGTTCGCGGTTGATTCTTGCATTAGACCTGCTGGTTTCGGCCGGGGCCTCGATCATCTCTCTGTTAGTAGCAAGTATTCTTTCCGGACCGGAAACACTTACCTGGAAAACAATAGGCTGGTGGCTCGGAGGATCCGTTGTCTTTTCCTGGATCGCGTTCGTGTTGCTCCAAACCCACAAATCAATCATCCGTCACGCCACCTTGCGGGGTTTGGGCCGTTTGAGTGTCGCCGTTGTTTTCAAGGGAATTGGGATCGCAGTTATATTGGCTTTGGGTGTCGCTGGCCCGACATTTCCAGCGATCTGGATCACTCTGTTGTTTGACATATTGTTGAGCCTTTCAGGACTGGTGATTATGCGCGTTGCCATGGTTGTCGTCTATGACTGGCTCAAAGACAGCCGTCAAAGGCATTGCAAATGCCAGCGGATCCTGATCTACGGAACCGGCGACAAGGGCGTTTCGTTGGTGACCCAACTCCAAAATTCTCAAGAGTATCAGGTCGTCGGTTTCCTGACCTACGGCAAAACACTGAAGAATCATATGCTGGCCGATCTCCCGGTCTACTACTTCGAGACCGAAGAGAATGTCAAGTACCTGCACAACTGCAAGGATATTGACGCCATTCTCTTCGCCCACGTCCATGAGGCTCGCGAAGAGCAGGAGCGCCTAATCCATTATTGTACGGACTGCAACCTCAAGGTGCTGATCGCTCCCTCGATCGACGAGGTGGTCGACGGCAAGGTGCAGCGTCAGGCAATCCGCGAGATCAGGATCGAGGACCTGCTGGGACGTGAAGAGATCAAGATCTCGATGAACGAGATCATCGCCAACTTCCGCGGCAAGACGATCCTGGTTACGGGCGCGGCGGGGTCCATCGGTTCGGAGTTGTGCCGCCAGCTGGCGACGTTCGGAGTCAAGGAACTCGTGCTGTTCGACAACTCCGAGACGCCGATGCACAACATCCGCCTCGAGTTGGAGGATCGCTACCCCAATCTGAAGTTCATTCCCGTAATCGGCGACGTACGCATGATTCCGCGTCTGGATTTCGTCTTCCGCACCTATCGTCCGCAGGTGGTCTTCCACGCAGCAGCCTACAAACACGTGCCGCTGATGGAGGAGAATTCCTGCGAAGCCGTTCTGGCCAACGTTGCCGGCTCGCGCAACGTGGCGGACAAGTGTATCGAATATGACGTCGAGAAGATGGTTATGATCTCGACGGACAAGGCCGTCAACCCGACCAACATCATGGGCTGTACAAAACGTCTGGCCGAGATCTACGTGCAGTCGCTCGGTCTGGCCATCGAGGCCGGCAAGGTGAAGGGCAAGACGAAGTTCGTCACTACGCGTTTCGGCAACGTGCTGGGTTCGAACGGCTCGGTGATCCCGCGCTTCCGCGAGCAGATAGCCAAGGGCAGTCCGGTTACGGTTACGCACCCCGACATCACGCGCTTCTTCATGACGATTCCGGAGGCCTGTCGTCTGGTAATGGAGGCTGCCACGATGTCTACGGGCACCCAGATCTTTGTCTTCGACATGGGTAAGTCGGTGAAGATCGCCCACCTGGCCAAGCGCATGATCGAGCTGGCCGGTCTGGAGGTCGACAAGGACATCAAGATCGAATACACGGGATTGCGCCCTGGCGAGAAACTCTACGAAGAGGTGCTGTCGAATACGGAGAACACACTTCCGACGTCGCACGACCGGATCCGCATCGCCAAGGTCCGCGAATACGACTATATCGATGCCCTCAAGGGAGCGCAGGAGTTGGAGAAGCTCTCCCGAGCTGTCATCATTCCGGACATGGTTCGCCTGATGAAGGAGATCGTCCCCGAGTTCAAATCCAAGAACTCAAGGTTCGAGATTTATGATAAATGATATACGATAAGAAAGACACCCATGAAGATCGTTGAGATTAATACAGTTTGTGGAATCGGCAGTACAGGACGAATTGCGGTCGATCTCGCAAAAGTTTTATCGGAAAGCGGGCACGTCTGCGAAATTGCATATGGGCAATTTCATACCAATTTTCATCCCTCATATAAAATTGGGAATATACTAGATTCTTTTATTCATAAATTAGGATCCAGAATATTTGATCGACAAGGATTCTTTAGCCAAAGAGCTACTATTAAATTATGTAAATACCTCCAAAGATCCAAACCCGATATCATACATCTCCACAATCTCCACGGACATTACCTCAACATCGACATTCTTTTTCAATATCTAGCCGACAGCCAAACGCCTGTTATATGGACGCTACATGACTGTTGGGCTTTCACCGGTCATTGTGCATACTTCGACTATGCGAATTGTAATAAATGGCTTTCAGGGTGCTTCAACTGCCCTAATAAACAGACATATCCACCCTCTTGGATTTTCGACAACTCTCACAAAAACTATCAGCAAAAAAAGGCCATATTCAATAGGTTATCAAATATGGCATTAACAACCCCTTCTCAATGGCTAGCTGATTTAGTTAAAGATTCCTTTCTCTCACAATATAGAGTTTATAACATCCCTAATGGGATAGACACAGATGTATTTAGGCCCATTAAAACGGAGCTAAAATCTCGCCTAAACTTAGAGAATAAAATTATTCTTCTAGGAGTTGCATTAGGAGGATTTACCGGGCGAAAAGGTTTGCATTATTTCATTGAATTATCTAAACTCTTACCTAAAAATTATGTAATAATTCTAGTAGGAACAACCCCAAAAGAGATAAAGAGCCTACCTCATAATATTCAAGGAATAACACAAACCAATGACGTCCATGAACTAATCGAATATTATTCAATAGCTGATATTTTCGTAAACCCGACATTAGAGGATAATTTTCCAACAACCAATCTAGAAGCATTAAGTTGTGGAACTCCTGTTATTACTTTTGATACTGGTGGTAGCCCTGAAGCTATAAATGAGAAAACAGGCATACAAGTAGAGAAAGGAGACCTACACTCTTTACATAAAGCAGTCTTAAATATGAATAAGTCTTTTAAAGAAGAGAATACAGCATATTGCAGACAACGCGCTGTGACAAAATTCGACAAGCATATAGCCCTTGCATCCTATTTAGAATTATATAATAAGATTCTTAAAGAAAAAAGATGATCCCATATATTATTATAATTCTTTGTATATTAATATTTCGATTTGCTTTTGGAAATAAACTAATATACGGGAAACGAAAGGCTGCATACCTCTTTTGGAGTTTATTACCTATATTCATTTTATTAGCATTTCGAGGAGATTCAGTAGGGATGGATACTCCTAATTATATACGATCTTTTGAAAATCAAAAACTATCTGAATATCTCCAATATGAAGATGATCGCATAGAAATAGGTTACGCGTATTTTGAAAAACTAATTGCCCAAACCCTATCTGCGCCTCAATGGCTATTTATAATTACGGCTCTATTCATCTGTTTAAGCATTGGTCATTTTATCTATCAAACAGCCAAAGAGCCAATGTTAGCGTTATTGTTCTTCATAACGCTTGGTTTTTTCCAGTTCACATTAAGTGGCCTTAGACAATCAATTGCGTTATCTATTACATTATGGCTTTATCCATGCATTAAACAAAAACGATTTATCCATTTTATTATTGGAATATTCATAGCCTCTTTGTTTCATAAATCAGCATGGCTATTCCTCCCTGCATACTTCATTGCACAACAAAAGATTACCCCGAGTAGAATAATAATAGAGTTAGTAGGATTTCTTCTTTTATTTTTATCCGCCGAACGACTATTACTCTTTACGGCTGATATCATGAATTATAACTATGGGGTTGAAGAAACCGGAAATGGATATATTTTTTTCATCATCGTACTCTTAATAACGATCGGCGGAATATGCAATAGAGAGGCTATTCTACAACAAAACGCCAATAACAAGTATGCCCTGAACTTAAATTTCATTAGCTTTTCATTATGGGGATTACGTTTAATCAGTCGAACAGCCGAACGCGTAACATTATATTATATGCCTTATAGCTATCTGCTTCTTGAGGAAGTGGTAATGTCTCAAAAAAATAGAACAAAACAGCTATACCTATTTATTGTAACATTGCTAGCTATTTCGTTATTCTTATATAGATTATCTAAAGATTCAAGTATATCTCCTTATATTTTCTTTTTTGAATAGCTCAATATGAAAATCGTTTTTGCCTCTAACTACTTTAATCATCATGAAAAATATTTCTGTGATGAATTATCGAGAATGCCGGGAGTTGATTTTACATTCATTCAGACTCAAGAAATGACGCCTGATCGAATCAAATTAGGCTGGGGGATCAATATCGACAAGATAAAATATTGTATTTGTTCTTATAAATCCCCCAATGAATATAGCAAAGCAATAGATGTTGCAAATAATGCCGACATCCTCCTTCTAGGAAGTGCTCCTTACCAATTTGTTAAAGAACGAATTCGCCATAATCGATTGACATTCTACATTGCAGAACGATTATTCCGAAACGGTTTATGGCATATGCTATATCCACCTACATTCATTACAGTCTTAAAAAGATTCATCATCCCAGGACATTTGAGTAATTTTTATATGCTGTGTGCAAGCGGGTATACGGCAGGAGACGTACATAATATTTATACATTCAATAAAAAGTGCCTTAAATGGGGACATTTTGTTTCTACAGAAGCTCCTCTAAGAGAATCGCCTAAAGATACCATAAGAATTCTCTGGGCTGGAAGGATGATTCCGTGGAAACATCCCGAGTATGCGATAATGATTGCAACCCATTTAAAAAATAAAGGAATTAATTTTCATCTAGATATAATAGGAACTGGCCCTCTAAAGGAAATACTAAAGGCAAACATCTTAAAATATAAATTAACAGACAACGTAAGCCTATTAGATTCGATGCCATCTAAAGATATTCGCCAATATATGGCAAATGCAGACATATATCTCTTTACAAGCGACTTCAATGAAGGCTGGGGAGCGGTTTTAGGAGAAGCAATGAGTGCAGGATGCGCGGTTGTTGCAAGTCACGGAATTGGGGCAGTTCCATTCCTTGTAGAGCATGGCAAAAATGGCTTAATTTATCAAACAGGAAACATCAAAGATTTCGAGAGATGTGTTGATATACTTATTGATTCTGAAAATCTTCGGACTCAGCTAGGGAAATCTGCAAAAAAAACAATGAACGAGCTATGGAGTCCACATGTTGCAGCTCTCCGGTTTGTTCAAATTGCAAGAAGTTTGCTCTCTAAAGGCTATTTTATTCCATATGAAAGTGGGCCATTAAGTATGGCTCCAATAATTAAAAATAATTGGTATCGCCATGATTCAATCTAAAAAGGATTACCTCTACTATCTTGCTTGTGACAAAATAGCTTTACAGCAAAAACGTAATCACCCTAGATTTATGCATGATACTATATGGACCTTCGAACGTCTCATGCGCAAATGTGAATATTTCCAAAACTGCAAACACGGTTTTTTTCACAAAATTGTTCTCAAATGGCTAAAATTCAGATATGTAAGACTTAGCCAACATTTAGGATTCTCCATTGGTTTTAATACTTGCGGACCTGGATTATGCCTTGAACATTACGGGTGTATAATTATTAACCAACATGCAAAAATCGGAGCCAATTGTCATATTATTGGAGATGTCGTTATTGGTGCGACAGAGCCTAATCTAGTACCTCAAATTGGTAATAATGTTTTCATCGGAGCTGGGGCAAAAATAATTGGGAATGTATATATTACTGACCATGTGAGTATAGGCGCAAACGCAGTAGTAGTAAAAAGTGTTTTAACTCCAGGGATCACGATTGGAGGTATTCCGGCTCATAAAATTAGCGACAACGATTCTTCGAAATATATCATTAAAGCAACCGAAATCTTCAAAAATGAAGGCGAAAATTAAATCAATTTTACGGCCATATTATCGACAACTCATTTATTTTCTAAAGGGTTTCCGACGAATCGGCCTCAAGACAAATCAATTTACAATTATATCCAATAATTGTACAGGAGGTTATGTCTATCAGTTTTTTGGAATACCTTACCGTTCACCAACAGCAGGGATCGGAATTCATCCTGATGACTATGTGAAATTAATAATGAACCCTCATTACTATTTTACTCAGCCCATAGATTTTTTATCAGATCCCAAACGAGCTCGCCACTATCCACAACGAAAAAACGCACCAAACTACGGAAATTATCCTGTTGGCACAATAGGTGACATTGAAATATTCTTTACACATTACCATTCAAAAGAAGAAGCCCGATCAAAATGGGAAAGACGATGCTCCAAAATCTGCTATGAAAAACTAATTTTTTTATTTGTCGAAAACGAATGGATGACTGAAAAGGAACGTCAAACCTTTCTCTCAGCTCAAACTAAAGGGAAAAAGATCTATTTGCGTCACACTCATCCTGAAATTCCACCAATATCCCAGGCAGGAGAAATTTATGTTCCCAACGTTCCTATTAGAAACGGGATAGCAGCTTGGACGCCCAAAATCATCATAAACAATATCCATTGGAAAAAAGTTATTAACTCGTTAACATGACAAACCAAGATCTAATATCTATCATTGTCCCTGTATATAACATGGCTAGGTGGCTTGACCGCTGCATACAAAGTTTAACAAACCAGACATACACAACATTAGAAATTATCCTAGTTGATGACGGATCCACAGACAACAGTTTACAACTATGTAAACAATATGCAAAACAAGACCCTCGTATTATCGTCATCAACAAGGAAAATGGGGGTCAAGGTAGCGCCAGAAATTCAGCATTAGACATAGCCCACGGACAATATATAGGGTTCGTAGATCCAGATGATTGGATAGCATTGGATATGTATGCTTACATGCTTAATTTATTGCAACAAGAACATGCAGATATTGTCCAAATAGGATGGATCGAAACTAACACAGGAATAATTTCCCCTACAGATATATCCAAAGAACAAAAGTGCTATAAAAATAGAGAAGCATTATCTCTTCTCATACAAAGTTCTAATAAGTTAAACACTAGCGTGTGCAACAAATTATTCAACGCTCAAATATTAAAAAATCTTCGATTTACAGAAGTTCGGGCATATGAAGATGACGAATTCGTATATAAGGCAGTATGGAGAGCGTCAAAAATCATAACAGATAATACACCTAAGTACTTCTACTTCATTAGAGGGAACAGCACTATGACTGCGAAGTTTAATCTAAATAAACTTGCGTTATTGACAATACAAAAAAACATTTGCGATTTTATTCAAGAAAATATTCCAGAATGGTTTAATAAACAAGAACGCATTCTATGTTCGAAACAATTTTACATATTATCTTGTTTACTAACCAATAAAAATATTGATCCAGATAAAAAATATTATAACACAATAAGAACAGATATCCTAAACTCATACAATGCATATTTACACAATCCTCTCATGGGAAAAAATTGCATCATACTATATCTTCTAAAACATTTCGCCCCTTTAGCCAATGTGATTTTATCCTTAAAATTTCATCATAAATTATGACTCGCATATATATACATAGTAATGGAGATGCTGCTAATCATGGTTGTGAGGCAATTATCAGGACGACATACAACATGTTAAAACCAATAGCAGGTGAAATAGGTTATCCAACATACAACATTACAAATGATAAAAAATATGGAATTGATAAATTAGTCACGCTAATTCCATGTAAGCGCCCTATCATACAATATAGATCAGTCCGCTATTTCTACAATAGATTACTTTCCAAGATTAATTTTGATAAATATGCAGCATCTCTATATCAAGATCTATTAACCAATTCATCGAATTACGACGTTGCGCTATCAGTCGGAGGTGACAACTATTGTTATCAGCAATCATACTTACGGCTAGCATATATCAATCGTACATTAAAAAGAACAGGGCTAAAATCCATATTATGGGGCGCATCGATTGAGCCCACACTTTTAAGAATAAAAAGTGTTAGAGAGGATTTAAAGAAATATGACGCATTATTTGTACGTGAATCTGAAACTTATAATGCATTACAATCTGCAGATATTAATTCAAACGTATATTTATATCCCGATCCTGCGTTTAGTTTACAACGTCAGCCATATAATCTACCTCAGAATTTTATTGAGGGTAAAATGATCGGCATTAATATCAGCCCATTAATCCAAACCTTAAATTTCAATCCTACTCTCATAATCAGAAATTATGAAAACCTCATAAAATACATTCTAACAGAAACCGACTATAATATTGCGTTAATTCCACATGTTGTATGGTCTTATAGCGATGATCGCACTCTTTTAGACTCTATTTTTAATAGTTTCAGAAATACAAACAGAATAATTAACGTTCGCGATGCGAATTGTATGCAATTAAAAGATTGCATAGCTCGATGTAGTTTTTTTATAGGGGCTCGCACCCACGCAACCATTGCAGCGTACTCTTCATGTGTACCAACTCTTGCTGTTGGATATTCTGTAAAAGCGAAAGGTATTGCAACAGACTTGTTTGGAACAGAAAAGAATTATGTACTCCCAGTTCAAGAGATACATTCAGAAACAGATTTAGCCAAAACCTCCAGATACTTATTCGATCATGGACCCATCATATCAGAGCACTTAAAAAAAATTATGCCTGATTATATTAAACAAGCTTATAAAGCAGGATCGACTCTTTGCAATTTAATAAAATACTAAAATGAATGCAGCTCTTATTTCTATTATTGCACCATGCTTTAATGGCGAACATTACATCGGTCGTTTTTTAGACTCGATATTAGCACAAACATACCCCAATATAGAACTCATACTGATAAATGATGGTTCCAAAGATAAAACAGAGGAAATCATAATGTCTTACAAACCCCAACTTGAACAAAAGGGGATTATCCTAAAATATGAATATCGTGAAAATGCCGGCATTGGGGCCGCAATCGACAGAGGCTTGAAACTAATCTCAGGAGAATATTTTACATGGCTTGGAACAGATGATTTCTGCCATCCTGACTTTTTGCAGAAATTAGTAGGTTTTATGAACGCCCATCCACAGTATTCAGTCGTTCGGAATGATGGCTACATTGTCCAAGAGTCAGACCCATCTATCATTATCGGGAAAATGGCAGATCATAATCATGATAAACACAATGAGAAACCATTTATTAATGCAATATTAGAAAGGAATTTCAACTTTGGCTATAGCCTTGTTAGAACAAAAGATTTTTTCAAAGTTTGCCCCAATAAAACAATATATCCCTCCAGACAAGGCCAAAATTGGCAAATATTGTTACCCTTATTTTATTATGGCAAAGCCGCATTTTTTGAAGAACCGCTGTATTATGTTGTTTCGAATCAAAATAGTGTATCAAGAAATCCTGCCAAAAATGGAATGGAGGCTTTCATCGCTCAAAGAGAGGAACATAAAAATATTCTAGTACACACAATCTTGTCGATGAATTTACCCAAAAAAGAAAATGATTATTACCTAAAGTTAATAAATATAAAATATATACGAGTAAAGCTCCAAATTGCCTATCAATACCATAATAAAACTTTATTCAAAAGTCAATATGCATTATTGAAAAAACACAATGCAATTTCACTCAGAGATTTAATTCGTTATGTCCAGTTTCATCTACCTTGGATTGACAAACTAATTAAAATTATACGCCGGAGGAGGAACTAATGAATTCTATCAAATCAAAGGTTATTTCAGGTATATTTTGGCAATATGCACAACGATTAAGCGCACAAATTGTGCAATTCATAGTATCATTAATTTTAGCCAGATTATTATTACCTGAGGATTTCGGCACGATAGCCATTATCGGAGTTTTCATCACTATATCTAACCTTTTTATTGATAGCGGCTTTGGGAATGCCTTAATCCAAAAAAAAAATATTGATGATATTGATTGCTCATCTGTATTTTATCTGAACCTTATCATCAGTATTATATTATATGCAATACTATTTTGTTCAGCTCCATATATTGCCTCGTTCTATGAACTTTCCATCTTAACTCCCCTTCTCCGAGTACAAGCGTTACTGCTAATAGTTATGGCTTTTACTTGTGTTCAAAATGCCATACTAGTTCGCAATATGGAGTTTAAGAAAAATTTTATCATTAATATTTCAGCAGTCGCATTATCTTCAATTGTTGGGGTTGTAATGGCTTATACGAATTGTGGTGTTTGGAGTTTAGTCCTATCACAATTAACCATGCAAATAACATGCGTAATCGGATATTGGAGTTTAATTGGTTGGCGTCCCAAAACTATTTTCTCTTGGAATAGAATTAAAAGCCTATATCAATATAGCTCACGAATTTTTGCAGGGTCTCTTCTGAACGTATTATACAATAACATCTATAATATAATAATCGGGAAACAATATTCAGCAGAACTATTAGGCTATTACAATAGAGGTGTACTCATTCCAACCATATTAGTCGAAAATGGGGCAAATACATTAAATAGCGTTATGTTCCCAGCTCTAGCCTCTATGCAGGATGAAAAAGAGCAAATTAAGATCATTATACAGAAAATGGTTAAGGCTGTTGCTTTCATCGTTTTTTTATTAATCGCAATCTTAATGCCTTTAGCGGAACCATTAGTATCTATTCTACTTACTGACAGGTGGTTGCAAGCAGTTCCTTTTTTACGGATAGCTTGTATAACGGTTTGTTTTTCTCCATTTATACTTATCAATACTTCCATCCTAACAAGCCTTGGATACAGTAATCTTTATTTAAAAGCGACTTCATTTGCCAAAATGCTAGCGATTGGACTTATATTCCTAGGAGCTCAATTTAATATTTATATCATGGTGGCAGCTGGCAGCGTAGGAGCTTTATTTTCTATGATTATTACATCTTATTGGAATAAAAAGCTAATAAAATATTCATTATGGAATTTTATTATAGATATCACACCTTCAGCTATTCTTGCAATCATTACCGGAATTGGTTTATATTTATTCACCCTTTGTAAATACAATCAATGGTCAACTATATTAATTGGTGGAACTTGTGCTATCATTTTTTATAGTACAATATCATATTGGTTAAAATTAGAGCCTATGGTTTTATTTATCAAAACACTAAAATCCAAATTTAAATAATTTTTTCTATGTCCATTTTCAAAGACAAAGTCCTGTTGATTACAGGCGGTACAGGCAGTTTCGGAAACGCCGTACTTCGTCGCTTCCTCGATAGCGACATCAAAGAAATTCGTATTTTCTCGCGTGACGAGAAGAAACAGGATGACATGCGTCACATGCTCCAGAGTCCGAAAGTGAAGTATTACATCGGCAATGTCCGCGACAAGGCTTCGGTAGATGTCGCCATGCGCGGCGTTGACTACGTCTTCTCGGCTGCTGCCCTTAAACAAGTTCCCTCCTGCGAGTTTTTCCCGATGGAGGCAACCCGCACGAACGTCATCGGAACGGGCAATGTTCTAGAGAGCGCCATTGAACATGGCGTCAAGAACGTCGTCGTTCTCTCGACCGACAAGGCTGCTTATCCTATCAACGCCATGGGTATCTCCAAGGCTCTGATGGAGAAGGTTGCCATTGCCAAAGGTCGTGAACTGGGCGAGGGTGCCGCAACGACCATCTGCTGCACGCGCTATGGCAATGTAATGGCAAGCCGCGGCTCCGTGATTCCGTTGTGGGTAGAGCAGATGATGGAGGGCAAGCCCATTACGATCACCGACCCCAACATGACGCGATTCATGATGACGCTGGATGATGCCGTAGATCTTGTAGTCTATGCTTTCCAGCACGGGCATAACGGCGACCTTTTCGTTCAGAAGGCTCCGGCCGCTACGCTGGAAACTCTGGCGACAGCATTAAAGCAGATTTACGCCAAGGTTGATCCGAAATACGGTGAGACGGAGGTCAAGGTGATCGGTACGCGCCACGGTGAGAAACTTTACGAGACGCTGGTTACCCGAGAGGAGATGGCTAAGGCGATCGATATGGGCAACTACTACCGGATTCCGTGCGATACGCGCGACTTGAACTACGACAAGTTCTTCACGGAAGGCAGCGAAGATCTCTCCCATATTGAGGATTACCATTCGCACAATACGCGTCGGTTGGATGTTGAGGGCATGAAGGAGCAATTACTCCGTCTGCGCTTTATCCAGGAGGATCTGGGTATGGTTGAACGAGCAAAACCACGCGATATTAGAAGTGAATAACCATGTCGGATATTAAGGTTCTTGAAGGAGAGATTTTCCGTGATGAACGCGGGCAAATCAGTTCTCTGAACAATTTTCGATTCGAAGGTGTTGAGCGATGCTATTTCATTCATCATCCGGATATCTCTGTTGTGAGAGGATGGCATGCTCATCAACACGAGAAAAAATGGTTCTACTGCATGAAAGGAGCCTTTACTTTGGCTCTCGTAAAACCCGATAATTGGGAGAGTCCATCCCCCAATTTGCCTGCCGAGATTTTTCAGTTGAATGAAAATCACAGCCAGATTGTTTGCGTGCCGGAAGGTTACGCAAATTGCTTGAAGGCTTCCATTCCAGGATCAATCATGCTGGTTTTTTCGAGTAAGATTCTGGAGGAGGCTCTCAAGGACAGCTGGCGTTATGACAAGAATCTTTGGGTAGATTGGAGTCTCTATTGATAGTTGCCTTTATCCCGGGCGTAAAACAGGGATAACACCCTCAAAATCTCAAGCAGCCTAGTTCATTTTCCCAATATAGGCTGCAACAAAACACGATGAATATATTGGTAACAGGAGCCAAGGGCTTCGTAGGGCGCAATCTGTGTGCCCAGTTACGCAACATCCGGGACGGAAAGGCAAAGAATTATGCCTTGGGGACGGATCTTGCGATCTTCGAGTATGATATTGATTCCACAGCCGAGGAGTTGGACGAATTCTGCCGCAAGGCAGATTTCGTCTTCAACCTCGCGGGTGTGAACCGGCCTCAAAACCCCGAAGAGTTCATGCAGGGAAATTTTGGCTTCGCGTCGACCCTGCTTGACACCCTTCGCAAATACGCAAACACCTGTCCTGTGATGCTCTCCTCATCGATTCAGGCGACCTTGGTGGGACGTTACGCTGAAGGCGATTACGGTAAGAGCAAGAAGGCTGGCGAAGAACTCTTCTTCGACTATGCCAACGAGACGGGAGCCAAAGTGCTGGTCTACCGATTCCCGAATCTTTTCGGCAAATGGTGCCGCCCGAACTACAACTCAGCTGTAGCCACCTTCTGCAACAACATTGCCAACGATCTGCCGATCAAGGTCAACGATCCGGCAGTCGAACTGGAGTTGCTCTACATCGACGACCTGGTAGATGAGATGATCGCGGCCTTGAAAGGGGAAGAGCATCATTGTGAGTTCGAGGGAGTAGAGACCCGCTTGACCCCCGAAGGTCGTTACTGCGCAGTTCCGACGACGCACCATGCGACGCTTGGTGAGATTGTCGACCTGTTGCATACGTTCCACGATCAACCCTCGACGCTCATCATTCCTGAGATCCCGGAGAACAGCTTTGCCAAGAAGCTCTATTCAACCTATCTCTCCTATCTTCCGAAAGAGAAAGTGGCCTTCCCGCTGAAGATGAATGTCGATGCCCGGGGAAGTTTCACAGAGCTGCTCCGCACGAAGAACTGTGGTCAGGTATCGGTGAACATCTCCAAGCCTGGAATCACCAAGGGTCAGCATTGGCACAATACCAAATGGGAGTTCTTCATGGTGGTTGCAGGGCATGGCCTGATTCAACAGCGGCGCATTGACAGCGACGAGGTGCTGAACTTCGAGGTTTCGGGCGACAAGATCGAGGCCGTACACATGCTTCCGGGCTATACGCATAATATCATCAACCTCTCCGAAACGGGAAACCTGGTAACGGTGATGTGGGCCAATGAATCATTCGACCCGGGACGCCCCGATACCTATTTCGAACCTGTCGAATGAAGAAAGAATATATTCATGTCTAAACAGACTGCTTCCAATCGTGGAATCATTATGATTCCCTATGCATACCTGGTAAATTCCAATACCGGGGTTAATATTGCCAATCGATCAAAACAAGTTGACATCTACATGAAAAATTGTTGTGTCGCTTGTTTGTCTGCAAAGAAATATAATGATTCTGATACCGATGTTGCCTTAGTCACGAATATCGATCCGCCTAAAGAATATCGAGATATTTTGGAATCTCACAAAATAAAGATAATCCATGCGGATTTTGATCTCTTCAACTTTAGCGGAGAATATACATGGGCTTTAGCTTTTTATAAACTATGTGCCTTGCATCATGTTCTCCATGAATATGATTATGATTACTACGCATACCTAGATTCAGATGTATTTATACAATCTAGTTTTAACAACATATGGACTGAATGTGATGCTCATATCCTGTTATATGATATCAATCATGGGCTGCAGGTAAAACACTATCAGCATATCCTCTCAGAAATGCGGGATTTTATGCCATCTCTATTTAGTAATGGGAATCTACCAACGCACTATGGGGGTGAATTTTTTGCAGCAAATCGAGCCAATACTCTGATCTTCATCAAAAATTGTGAAGAGATTTACGCAGAGATGTGTCAGCAAAAATTCAATACGACCCACAGAGATGAGTTTATAATTTCCATAGCTGCGGATAAGTTGGGCTCCTTGATAAAGAATGCAGGGGCATATATCTATCGCTTTTGGACGGGATCTTTCCGCTTAATATCAGCCTGTTATATGTATAATCCGGTCGTTGTGCTGCATGTGCCTGCGGAGAAAGAGTTCGGTATGCTGGCCGTATACGATAAGTACATTAAACAAGGAAGATTACCTCATAATATTAACAAAGTATATAGACTTTTACATCTAACTCATCCGAGTTTGAGAACTCGAATTGCACAATTGGTAAAACGGTTTAAGCATTAATTTCATGGAACAGATCAAACTGGATTACTCGGATATTCAATTTGCAGACAACGGCAAACTCAAGCTGCTGATTATCGTCGGGACTCGCCCCGAGATCATCCGGCTTGCCGCCGTCATCAACAAGTGCCGCCTCTATTTCGACACCATTCTGGCCCATACCGGACAGAACTACGACTACAACCTCAATGGGGTATTCTTCAAGGATCTGAAACTGAAAGACCCCGAGGTTTACATGAATGCCGTAGGTGATGACCTTGGCGCGACCGTAGGCAATATCATCAACTGTGCCTATAAACTGATGGTTCAGACTCGTCCCGATGCCCTGCTGATTCTCGGCGACACGAATTCGTGCCTTTCAGCCATTGCCGCCAAGCGTCTGCATATCCCGATCTTCCACATGGAGGCCGGAAACCGGTGCAAGGATGAATGCCTGCCGGAGGAGACGAACCGCCGCATTGTGGATATCATCTCCGATGTGAATCTGGCCTATTCGGAGCATGCACGACGCTACCTGGCTGAATGCGGGCTTCCGAAGGAGCGGACTTACGTGACGGGATCCCCGATGGCCGAGGTCCTGCATACAAATCTGGCCGAAATCGAAGCTTCGAATATCCACAAACGCTTGGGCCTGGAGAAAGGGAAATACATGCTGCTTTCGGCTCACCGTGAAGAGAACATCGATACGGAGAAGAACTTCCTGTCGCTATTCAATGCCATCAATGCACTGGCCGAGAAATACGACATGCCGATCCTTTACAGCTGCCACCCGCGGTCGAAGAAGCGTCTCGAACAGAGTGGGTTCCAACTCGACAAGCGGGTAATCCAGCATGAGCCGCTGGGATTCCATGACTACAACTGTCTGCAGATGAATGCTGCAGCCGTGATCTCGGACTCGGGAACACTGCCTGAAGAGAGCAGTTTCTTCACGTCGGTCGGCAAGCCGTTCCCGGCGGTCTGCATCCGCACGTCGACCGAGCGTCCCGAAGCGCTGGACAAGGCCTGCTTCATCTTGGCCGGTATCGACACAACCTCGCTGCTACAGGCTGTGGATACGGCTATTGCCCTTCAGCGGGCTGCCGATTATGGTACTCCGGTGCCCAACTATACGGATGAGAATGTCTCGACAAAGGTCGTCAAACTCATTCAGTCATATACCGGGGTCGTTAATAAAATGGTCTGGAGAAAAGAATAAAGAATGGAACAATTTCACCCTTTAGTCAGCATTATCATTCCCGTTTATAACGGTGCCAATTTTTTAGCTCAAGCAATAGACTCAGCTCTGTCACAAACATATGATAATATCGAAATTCTGGTTATCAATGATGGTTCTACAGACAACGGAGCGACAGAACAAATTGCACTATCATATGGTAACAAAGTTCGTTATTTCAATAAACGTAATGGAGGGGTATCATCTGCATTAAACCTTGGAATAGAAAAAATGCAAGGTGAGTATTTTTCTTGGTTAAGCCACGACGATTTATATGAACCTGAAAAAATAAAGAAGCAAATTGAAGTTCTACAAGGCTTACCCGATCATAACAAAACTATTATCATGTGCGCTGATCGGTTAATAGATGTCAATGGAAAAAGTATTTTTCACCCTTACACCCCATTCTCTGGATATTTTTCAGGAATGGACATGTTCAAGAAATTTTATTCATCCCATGTGAATATAAATGGATGTTCATTGCTCATTCCTAAATCTATATTCTTGAATTTAGGCGGATTTAAATCTTTTAAATATGTGCAGGATGTAGAATGTTGGACACGATTTATGCTTCACAATATTGCTTTCTACTGCATACCAGATCGTCTTTCCATTATGCGTGTTCATCAAGGACAAGTGACAGTTCGTTTTCCTGAGTTATATTATTCAGAACGACATGATATAGGAAGGATTATTGTCGACCAGTTAATGACTGATCCCACAAGATACAAACCTCTAATAAAATGCTTCTTACTGTTTTGTTATCGAAGACTTGATTCTGATACGGCGAGTTATATTGAAACCAAAGCCCATATCTCATACCCCATAAGACGAAATATTCTAACAATCAGAGGGCACTTTGAACAAAAACTACGCTTGATTTACCAACAGATTATTAAACGAGCCAAATGATATTACTATGCCAAAGATTCTTAATGTAGTTTGTGTCTTCTTTTCTATACCCTCTTTTTTTGGGGATCAATTATCGTATTTTACCAAAAAGGGATACAATATTCATTTAAGTTGCAGTTCATCGAATAAATTATTTCTCTATGCAAAAGAACGCGGCTGTTCTGCAGTTGAAATCCAGATTGATCGTAAATTCTCAATATGGCAAGATCTGATAGCATTATGGAAATTATATAATTATATAAAAAAGGAAAAATTTGACATAGTATCAGGCCATACACCCAAGGGGGGGTTATTATCAATGATTGCAGCATATATTGCAGGAGTTCACAAACGTATTTTCTTTAGGCATGGGTTAGTCTACGAGACTAAAACCGGCATAAGCCGACTCATCTTAATTAATGCAGAACGTGTTGCATCACTATTAGCAACAAAAGTGGTATGCGTTAGCCCTTATCTTATAGAAAGAAGTTTACAAGACCATTTAACATCAAAAGAAAAAATGATATTGTTGAATATTGGATCTTGTAATGGAGTAGATGCATTAGGAAAATTCAATCCCAATAATATAATTATAACGAAAAAAGACTCTCTCAAACAAGCCTTACAAATTGATAACGATAGTTTTGTTATAGGTTACACCGGTAGGCTTGTGAAAGATAAAGGTATTGTAGAATTAGTTGAAGCATTCCAGACTCTAGACAAACAATACAACAATCTGCGCCTCTTATTAGTCGGGCCTCTAGAAGAACGAGATGCATTACCTAATGAAATCGTACAAATTATCAAAAATCACCCGAGAATAATCTTTACCGGATTAATTGAGGACAATATCCAATATTATTATTCTTTAATGGATATATTGGTTCTCTGCACTCATCGGGAAGGTTTTGGGACTTCTATCCTTGAAGCTTCCTCTATGGAAAAACCTGTACTCACAACGTCACATTCCGGCAGTCGAGATGCTATTATAAATGAACAAACTGGATATTACATCGAAATGACTGCAACTTCTCTTATTGAAAAAATATCTTTTTATATCAATAATCCAGAGATAAAATTTAAGCATGGGATGAACGGGAGATCGTTCGTTTTAAAAAACTTTGAACAAGAAATTATCTGGGAGGAAATAGAAAACCGGCTCTATAAAAACTAGTATATCCACATGATTTATATTTTGATTAGCATAATTATATTAGAATTAGCCTATTTCCGGATCGCCGACCGATTCAACATCATCGACAAACCCAATGAACGGAGTTCTCATAAAAGTATCACACTCCGGGGTGGTGGAATCATATTCTTGTTCGGAGCTTGGCTTTATGCAGCATTCTTTGGATTACAATACCCTTGGTTCCTGACAGGTCTCTCCCTGGTTGCCATCATCAGTTTCATCGATGATATTCACTCTTTACCCGACAGTATTCGCTTGGTCGTGCAATTTATCGCCATGTTCCTGATGTTCCAGCAATTTGGAATTCTGAATTGGGAAAGTTGGTGGATCATTCTCATTGCCCTGATCGTGTGTGTCGGCGTGTCGAATGCATACAACTTCATGGATGGAATCAACGGAATTACGGGAGGATACTCTTTAGCCATCATGCTGCCTTTGATCTTCATCAATGCGAAAACGTCGTTCATCGACCCGAACTTCCTTTATGTCGCAAGTTTAAGTTTGCTGGTTTTCTGCTTCTTCAACTTCCGGAAGAAAGCCAAATGCTTTGCAGGCGATGTGGGGTCTCTGAGCATTGCCTTTATCGTCATTTTTGCCCTCGGACGATTGATCCTGCAGACTGGAGACTTCACCTATATTCTTTTCCTGGCATTATATGGTGTGGACTCCGTACTGACAATCTGCCATCGAATCCTATTGCACGAAAATCTGGGACAGGCTCATCGCAAACATGCCTACCAACTGATGGCCAATGAACTGAGAATCCCTCATGTTGTGGTATCCTCCATCTATATGGTCATTCAGCTCGCAATCTCTTTTGGATTGATCCTGCTGCCGATCAACCATTGGATCTATGCAATAGTCGTTCTGCTACTATTGACCTTCGCCTATCTCCTCTTCATGCGGAAATACTACCCACTGCATGAAGCCTATCTGAAATCCAAACAAGCCTAATCATGCTTATCGACAATACACTTCTGGACGAGGTTGCGGCATTAGCCAAAACCTCGGAACGACTTCGCATGAACCGCGACATGCGAAATTCTACAGACGACACCTCACAACGGATGCTGAATGCACTGGAAATCGGCACCGTGCTACCAATTCACCGGCATCCTACGACATCCGAGACCCAACTTCTGCTGCGCGGAAAGATCGACGTAATGTTCTACGATGATCAGCGCCGTGAGATCGAGCGCTTCCACCTCGATCCTCGAAACGGAATGTATGGCGTCGATATTCCGGCCGGTACCTGGCATAATCTCGTTGTCATTGAGCCTGCCGTCATCTTCGAAGCCAAGGACGGAGCCTATAAGCCCATCTCGCCCGAGGACGTTTTATAGATCCAAACTCACCCACGTTATACGGCCCGGAAGAATAATCTTTCGGGCCGTATTCATATTCCATATCCAACACCCCCGCAAAAACCCGAAACTTCCTCCCCTACCGACCGTACTCCACGGCTCGTTAACCGAAAAATCGGCGACAGAGTTTTGTTCCGGTGACCGGCCTGCGCTATCTTTGTGGAAAAATCCGAAAACCATGAAAAGACGCGTATTCGTTACGGGCGGTGCCCACGGAATCGGAAAGGGGATCGTCAAAGCCTTTGCCCGGCAAGGAGATGAAGTGGTCTTCTGCGATCTCGACCCCGTCCTCGGAGCCCAAACCGAAACCGAAACCGGCACCAGGTTCTGTCAGTTGGATGTTACAGATGCCGTCAGCCTCGAAAGATGCATGCGGGAGCTCTTCGAGACCTGGGGCGACATCGACATTCTGGTGAACAACGTCGGGATCAGCCCCTTCAAGCCCCTCACCGAACTGTCGATCGAGGAGTTCGACCGGGTCATCGCCACCAACCTGCGCCCGGTCTTCATCACCTCCCGCCAGTTGGCGCTCCACCGCCAGCAGAACGGCAACCACAACTATGGCCGCATCATCAACCTCTGCTCGACCCGCTACCTGCAGAGCGAGGCCGGAACCGAGGCCTACTCCGCTTCGAAGGGCGGCATCTACTCGCTGACCCATTCGCTGGCCGTCTCCCTGGCTCCGCTCCACATCACGGTCAATGCCATAGCCCCGGGTTGGATCCACGTCCGCGAAGAAGAGCAGCTGCGTCCCGAGGATCACGCCTTCCACCCCTCGGGCCGAGTCGGCACTCCGGAAGACATCGCACGCGCCTGCCTCTTCCTGTGCGATGAGGCAAACGATTTTCTCAACGGGCAAACTCTGACCATCGACGGCGGTGCCACTATCCGAATGATCTACCCGGAATAGCGACCGACCCTACTATATATAATATAGAAAGCGCCCCGGGAATCTCCGCTCCCGGGGCATCTTTTTTGTGCTTTTCACGCTCTTTTTTCCGCCACCCAAAAACAAGAAAAAAATTAACGCAGAAAAGTTTGGATTGTTCATTTTATTACCTATTTTTGCAGTACCGTATGCAAAACAGGGAGCAACGCGGAAATTCAGCGAGGGCCATTCGGTAACGCAAAAAATTCGGCCTTGAATTTTATTGGGAAGTAAATACTTAATTTTCAGCCAGAAGAGCCTCCCTCTCCGCCAGGAGACGCTCAATGACAGCGAACTGCACCGAAACGTCCGGCTACAAGGCCGGACGTTTTTCTTTTTCCGGACCCGCCCGGTGCGACAGCCGCTCCGGCTTCCCGCCCCATCGTCCCCATCGTCTCCTCCGTCTCCTCCGTCCTCGGCGTCTCCTCCGTTTCCGGCCGGACAGACCGGACAGAACGCCGGGATATGCCTCGAATAGGCCCGTTTGTTTTGGCGCGTTCCATTGACGGATCATCGTTTTTTTTGTAATTTGCGGCGATTTTGCCGCTTTGCCGCAAACACGCACGCGCAAAAGACAGGCCAACGGCCTGTCTTTTGCCGGATTCCGAAACACGCTGTTTCCACAAATGCTGAAAAAAATTCTCAAACATACGCTCCGGACGCTGCTCGTCATTCTCCTCGTCCTGCTGCTGGTCCCGGCGCTGCTCTATGTTCCGGCCGTTCAGGACCTGGCCCGGCGACGGGCCGTCGCCTACGCCTCCCGGACGCTCGGCATGGAGGTCTCCGTCGAACGCATCCGCCTCGCCTTTCCGCTGCGGCTGACGGTGGACAACACCCTGCTGGCCGACAGGACGGACACGCTCCTCCGCTGCGGAAGGCTCTCGCTCGACGCCGCCCTGTGGCCGCTGATCCGCAAAGAGGTCGCCATCCGGAGCTTCGCGCTGGAACGCGTCGCCGCCCACTACAAGGACACCTTGGCGGGCATGGACCTGCGCCTGGCTGCGGGAGAGTTGTCCCTCGAAGCCGTCCGCGCCGATCTTTCGGCCAACACGGCCGGCATCTCCCGGCTCGTTCTCGCCGACGCGGACATCCGGCTGAACCTGACCAAAGCGGCTCCCGCCGAGAAAAAGGAGAGCGCCGCCGCCCTGCCGTGGACGGTGGGACTCGACAGAATCGCGGTCTCGAGCCTCGCCTTCGGGATGCGGACCTCCCCTGCGGTCTCCGAACTCTCCGTCCGCCTGGCCGACGGGAGCGTCGACACCTGCCGGGTGCTGCTGGACAGCCAGCAGGTCTCCGTGAAAAGCGTCCTGCTCGACCGGGGCGCCTACTCCTACCTCACCGGACCGACCGAAGCGGAAAGCGGGACTTCCGCCGGGACGACCGAAGCGTCGGCACCATGGACCGTCCGGGTCGGCCGCATCGCGCTGACCGGCAACAGCGTCGAATACGGCCGGCTGGGCCCCCGGCCCCCCGCGGGATTCGATCCGGCGTTCATCGTCCTCTCGCCGCTCGACCGGTCGGTCGATTCGATCTACAACCGGGGCGCCGACATCGCGCTGCAAATCCGCCGGACGGCGTTCACCGAACGCTGCGGGCTTTCGGTCCGCGACCTGACCGGACGTTTCGGCATGGACGCCTCGGGCATCGTCCTCTCCGGCCTCGACCTGCAAACCGCCTTCTCCCGAATCCGGGCGGAGCTCACCGCCGGGGCCGGAATCCTGAAACTGGAGCCGGCTTCGCCGCTCGACGCCGTCCTTTCGGCCGACCTGAACACGAAGGACCTGAAATACCTCTCCCCGGAGGCGGTCCCGCCCGTGCTGGACGACCGGACCGTCCGGCTGTCGTTCTCCGCGGCGGGAACTCTGGGCGACCTCGGAAAGACGCAGCTGGAAATCTCGTCGCCCGGACACCTCGACCTCAAGGCCGACGCCGCAGCGAAAAACCTGCTCGACGCCAACCGGATGGAGGCGTCGGCCCGCTTCGAGGGCGACTTCCGGGACCTTGCGTTCCTCAAGGCGCTGCTCCCCGACACGGCCCTGCGGCGGCGCGTGGCGATTCTGCGGGCGCTGCTCTGCGGCGCGGACGTGATCGCGCCGGACGAGCCGATCCCGGCCCGTATCCGGCTCCGCGGCTCCGCCGGGGCGGACAGGGGGACGTTCTCGACGGCTTCGACACTCTCGGCCGACGGCGGCGAACTTTCCGTGAAGGGGCGGTTCAACCCCCGCGAACAGAGTTACGACGCCGCGATCCGGGCCGACAGCTTCCCGCTCAACAGTTTCCTCCCGGCCGATTCGCTGGGGATCGTCGACCTGGCCCTGCAAGCCCGCGGCACGGGCTTCGACCCGCTGCTGCCCCGGACCCGGACGAGCCTCCGGGCGCAGATCGGCCGCGCGGAGTTCGGCGGACGCGACTTCGGGGGCATCGAACTCGACGCAGAACTCGACAGCCAGCGTCTTTCGGGACGGATCTCCGACCGCGACGAGGCGCTCCGGCTGCTGCTGTCCGTCTCCGGAACGCTGACCGAACGCGAACAGCGCATCGGCCTCTCGGGCAGCGTCTTCGGGTTCGACCTGGCCGCGCTGGGCGTCAGCCCGGAGCCGATCAGCGGATCGTTCGCCCTCGATGCCTCCGCATCCGCCGCCGGAAAGGGCGCCTACGCCGCCCGCATCGCGCTGGACAGCATCGAAATCCGGAACAAACACCGGACGGACCGCATCCGCCCGACGAGCGTCTCGCTGCACACCGACTCGGCCGCAACCCGGGCCGAAGCGGCTTCCGGCGACCTGTCGCTGACGTTCTCCACGCCCCAATCCGCTGACTCGCTGATCGCGGCGCTGACCCGGAGCGCCCGGACGCTGGCCGGACAGATCGACGCGCAGAGCATCGACATGGAGCAATTGAAACCCGCGCTCCCCGACTTCGCCCTGCGGGTCTCGGCGGGTCCCGACAACATCCTCAACAGCCTGCTGAAATCCCGGAAGATCGCCTTCGACGCGCTGAACGCCGAAGGGGCGAACTGCGACTCGCTGCCCGTTTCGATCCGCCTGCGCACGGAGGGACTGGCCTACGGGAACGTGGTCCTCGACACCGTGACGGCCGACATCCGCCAGAACGGGAAACGGCTGGAATACGCCCTCGGGCTGGCGAACGCCCCCGGGAACCTCGACAACATCGCCCGGGCCGGACTGTACGGCCACCTCGTGCGGAACACCGGGCAGGCGAACCTTTACCAGCGCAACCGCGCCGGCCGCGAAGGATTCCGCTTCGGGCTGGACGTGACGTGGACCGACAGCCTGGTCCGCGCGAGCGTGACGCCTCCCGACCCGCTGTTCGGTTTCGAGCCGTGGACGGTCAATCGCGGCAACTACCTCGCATACCGCTTCGACAAGCGCGTGGAGGCCGACCTCGACATGACCCACGGCGACCAGCGGTTCGCGATCCGCACGACCCCGGGCGGCGGTGACGACGACGACATCCGCCTCGACATCGCCGGACTGAACGTCGGTCCGGCGCTGGGGCTGTTCCCCTCGGCCCCGCCCGTCGACGGCGTGCTGGGCGCGAACCTGACGCTGAATCTCGCGGCGGACAGCCTCTCCCTCCGGGGCGGGGTCTCGGTGGCGGAGCTGACCTACGACAAACAGCGTTTCGGCAGCGTCGACCTCGGGCTGTTCTACAAACAGGACCGGGGACACCTCGCCGACGCGCGCCTGACGCTCGACGGAGCCGAGGTGCTGACCGTGCAGGGAGACTACCGCGAGGGGCGCGAAAGCCCGCTCGACCTGACGGTGACCGTCCCGGGCTTCCCCTTGCAGCGGGCCAACGTCTTCCTGCCCGCCGACCTGCTCCGCCTTTCGGGCAGCCTTCAGGCCAGGGTCCACGCGGGCGGCACTCCCGAGCGGCCGAAACTCGACGGAGGCGTGCGGTTCGCCGGGACCGACGTCCGCGTTCCGATGATCGGCACGTCGTTCGGCCTCTCCGCGGACACGATCCGCATCGCCGGCAGCCGCATCCTGTTCGACGACTACGCGGTTTACGCCCCGAACAAAAGCGCGCTGACCGTCGGCGGCGAGGTCAGCCTCGCCGACTTCGGGCGCATGACGGCCGACCTCGCGCTGCGGGCCTCGGATTTCCAGTTCGTCGACGTGGCCCGCAAGGCCGGCACGGCGGTCTACGGCAAGGCCTATCTCGACCTCGGCGCCACGGCCAAAGGTCCCGTGGACGAACTCGTCGTCCGCGGCAACGTCGCCCTGCTGGGCGGCACGGACATCAACTACGTCATGCAGGACTCGCCGATGGACGTGAAGGAACGCCCGCAGAATGTCGTGACGTTCGTCTCGTTCAGCGAGCTGGACACCCAAGCCCCGGACGACGCGCCGCAGGAGGTGCGCATCGGGGGCATGGACGTGCTCGTAAACGTCGACATCAACAACGACGTGCAGGCCGCCGTGGACCTCTCGGCCGACGGCAGCAACCGGATCGACCTCCGGGGCGGCGGCAACCTCACCTACACGATGAACCCGCTGGGCGACGTCCGCCTGTCGGGCAAATACGTGCTTTCGGGCGGAAGCGTGCGCTACAACCCGCCCGTCATCTCGCAGAAAATCTTCAAAATCACGCCGGACAGCTACGTCGAATGGATCGGCGACATCGCCGACCCGGCCTTCAACATCACGGCCGTCGAGACCGTGCGGGCCAACGTCTCCTCCGACGGGCAGGACTCCCGGCCGGTGAATTTCGACATCTCGATCAACATCCGCAACTCGCTCAACGACCTGGCGATCAGTTTCGGCCTGGCGGCCCCCGAGGACCTCGCCATGCAGAACCAGCTGAACTCGCTGACGGCCGAGCAGCGCGCCAACCAGGCGATGAACCTGCTGATCTACAACACCTACACCGGCCCGGGAACGACCGCGAAAGTCAGCTCCGAGAATCCGCTCAACACGTTCATCCAGAAGGAGCTGAACCAATGGGCGCAGAACAACCTCAAGGGCGTGGACCTCTCCTTCGGCATCGACTCCCACGGCGAAGACGACCCCAACGGCCAGCGCACCGACTACTCCTACCGGCTCTCGAAAAACCTCTTCAACAACCGCGTGCGGGCGGTCATCGGCGGGAAGTTCAGCACCGACGCCGACCCGTCGCAGAACCTCAAGGAGAACCTGATCGACGACATTTCGCTGGAATACATGCTCACCAAACGCGACAACATGTACCTGAAAGTCTTCCGCCACACGGGCTACGAGAGCATCCTCGAAGGCGAGATCACCGAAACGGGCGTGGGTTTCGTCATCCGCAAGAAACTGTCGCGGCTGGGCGACCTGTTCAAGCCGACGCGTCCCAAAACCAAAAAACCGAAAAAATGAGTCCGCAGCGCATCCGAAACATCGTTCTGCCCCTCTGCGCCGTGCTGCTGGCGGCCTCCTGCTCCACCACCCGGCGGCTGGGGAGCGACGAGGTGCTGTATACGGGCGTGAAAAAGATCCTCATCGAGCCGGATTCGGGCGTCGTGCTCACTCCGGCGGCCGAGTCGGCGGTGAAGGAACCGCTGTCGGTCGCACCGAACAATCCGCTTTACAGCCCCTACCTCCGCACCCCGCTGCCCGTCGGGCTGTGGGCCTACAACCACCTCTATACGCCGAAGGAGAAAGGATTCAAATACTGGTTCTACAAGCGGCTGGCCAAACAGCCGGTGCTGATCTCCAAGGTACAGCCGCAGCTGCGCACGAAGGTCGCCGAGCAGGTCCTCGAAAATTACGGGTACTTCGGCTCCCGCGCCGCCGACTCCCTGCTCTACCGCAAGCGCGGCCGCAAGGCGAAAGTCCGGTACACGCTCGGCATCGCACCCGCATGGCACTATTCGTCCATCGCCTATCCGCAGGCCGTCGGGGGTCTGAAACAGCTGATCGACAGCCTGCAAGCCACCTCCCTGCTGCGCGTCGGGGCGCAGTACAACCTCGACTCGCTCACGCTCGAACGCAAACGCATCTCCCAGCTGCTCCGCAACCGGGGCTACTACTATTTCCGTCCCGAATACATGGAGTACCTGGCCGACACGACCGCCGGCCGACGGCAGG
>ERZ780190.964-NODE-964-length-28715-cov-5.729763_pt1 | contig 28715 bp, 17 predicted proteins | sample MGYA00510980_ERZ780190 | MGnify/ENA primary metagenome ERZ780190 (study PRJEB29588, sample SAMEA1972188) | human gut metagenome | biome: human gut; feature: human-associated habitat; material: faeces | place: Denmark | collected 2008/2010 ... | reverse complement strand
GGAAAGAGAGATTAATTCAGCTTCAAGAGGAAGAATATGAACTGCAAGCGAATGTCATTGATGACGCACACGATTTGGGCTTTGTTGAAGGAGTAAGATATGCTCTCAACATCATGGATATGACAGACGCAGGAAAGAATAAGGAGCTTTTGGAACGGCTCTTAAATATTCTTGGAAAATAAAAGAGGGTGAACTTAAATGGATAAGCACGATAAGTATGAAGTTGTAAAACAAGCCTGGTTTGAAATCAATGAGCATCTCAGAAACAATAAGCAGGATTACATTGAGTATCTCAAATTTTCCGCAAAAATGTATAAACAGCCATATTCAGACGCTGTGTTAGTATTCCAGCAGGATAGGAATGCAACAAAGATCGCTGAGTATAAGAAATGGGGACGTCTAGGGCGATATGTAAGACGTGGCTCTCACGGCGTTGCTGTTTTTGGCAAAAATCACACTTGCAGATATTTATATGACGTCACTCAGACAGGCGGCAAAGAGTTGCCTGAGATGTGGACACTTACTGACCGCAATACACCTGAGCTACTCAATACGCTTAATAACCGATACAATATAAACGCAGGATCGGTCAAAGAATGTATCGAAGCAATGACAGCAAACAGTATTAATTCTGCGCCTATTGCTGAGTCGGTACAAAATGCAATATCTCAAATGGGACTTGACACAAAACAGGCTGAGGTATACCGCCATTCACTGGATTCTGTGGTGCAGTTCGTTGTTTCTCAAAGATGTAATCTTTCAGGTAAAATAGATCTGTATGCCGATGTTGATGTAAGTGCTCTTGACCTTATCAAAAATGCAAGAGATATGATTCTTTTCAGCAGAGCTGTTCAGCACGCTGCCAAAGACACGCTGTTTGAAATTGAAAAAGAAGTTATCGCAATTGACCGCAAAAACGAAGCTCTTGACAATGCCAAAACCGCAAAGCAAGAAAGCACATCGGATAGGGTTGACGATATACTCAAAGACCTTATAAGGCTTAAATTTTCGCAAGACCAGATACTTGCACTAAAGCAAGCGGTTGTGGCGGCTGCACAAAATGGCGAGCATAACATACGGCATTGGGTAAGCGTCCGATATTCGCCCGACGAGCTACAGCATATATCATCTTTAGTAGCAGACTACTACTCTCAAAGTGTCATTGAGCAAACACTCGATCCAAAGGGCATACTCAATGATTACTATACATATGTAAATGAGCTCAATGGTCGGCTGAAGCTGTCAGATATGTTCTCTCACCATGATTATAGTGATGAACAAAAAGCCATGCTGCAGCAGGGCTTTTCTGAGGGAATTTCCATTACTGTTCTTAACGAGGTCGATGAACGGCTAACGGTAGACGAGATAAAAACATTCTTTGAGATGTTTCATCAGGCAGTTGACGGACAGATAGATCCACATGATGTTCAGATATATCTTGATAAGGCTGTAATAGAGCATTCAAAGAAGAACGTTCAAGCGGTTGAAGCTCAGGATAACTCTGTTGACACAAATTCAATTGGAATTGTCAAGGGTGAAAAATCATTTGCTGAACAGGTCGATGATGTACTTGCAGGAAACGCGAACCGATACAATGACTTGAAAGTATGTGATACACCTCAAATATTGCTTGACGTTGGCTGTGAGCAACTTCCAATGTTTTATACGAAACGGCATTTGCATGACGCTCTCAAGCCGAAAGGAAATACAGGTGAAAGCATACATTACCACGGATTGAACGCAGAACAAATCAAAAAAATGCCCATGTTACTTGAAAATCCCGTGATTATATATGATTCCCTTTCGAGAAATGATAGCATAATAATCGTAACATCTGAACTTGACAACGAAAAAATGCCTATCATTGCTGCTATAAAGCCAAATGGCAAAGCTAAATATGATTTAGAATTGGTCGAATCCAACTTTGTAATGAGTTTTCATGGCAGAAACAATTTTGAAAATCAAATTAATCGTGCCGTAGAACAAAACAAAGTTCTTTATTACAACAAAGAAAAAAGCCAAGAACCGTTCAGTGTGCTTGGGCTACAATTGTCCAAGGGCTTAAACATTCTTGACTCTAATATTATTATACACCAAAGTCGCAATATTGTCAAGGGTACGCAGCAGGAAAATATTGAATACAAGAATAATTCTGTTACTCAACAGGACAAAAAAATAGAACCATCAAGAATTATAGGTTTGGCTGAAAACCAGCTACGCCCTGCTGTTCCTAATAGCTCTACAAGCAGTATAACAGACTCCTCTGGAGTTGTCAAGAGTGAAAAAACATTTGCTGAACAGATAAATGATGTTTTAAATGGCGTATTCCCAAAATACTCAAATCTAAAGGTTTGTGATACACCACAAATTCTTGTGGATATCGGCTGTGATCGGCTTCCTATGTTGTATACGCAAAGGCATTTAAAAGACGCTCTACATGAAAAATCCCCGAACAATGCACATTGGCACGGCTTAACACTGGAACAGATATGTAATATCCCACATCTTTTAGAAAGCCCTGCCATAATAATGGACTCACTTTCTCCAAACAAAAGTGCTGATAAAAGTATAGTAATTTGTTTAAATAACGTTGATAATGATAATGCACCGATAATCGTAAGTGTTAAACCAAATGGGCAAGGCATTTATGAAATGGAAAATGTATCATCAAACTTTATCACAAGTATTTATGGAAAAGAAAATGGGTTTGCAAACTATGTTGAACGTGCTGCAAAATCAAATAATATTCTGTTTTGGGACAAAGAAAAAAGCCAAGCACTGTTCTCGTGTCAAAGGCTCCAATTGCCTGAGGCGATAAACAATCTTGACTCTAATATTATTATACACCAAAGTCGCAATATTGTCAAGGGTAAGCAACAAGAAAATAGTGCCGATATAAGTTCAAATGATGTTAAATCATTCACTACTTTATCCGAGCCTACGATAACCTGTGAATGGAGCGAAAGCAACTACTTTGAGGACGGCAAGACCTACAGTGTTGCAGAATTTGACACGCTCATGGAACAGGCTGACAGTGAAATGGTGGCAGGAGCAAAGGCTGCAATAGAGAAGTACGGTTCAGCAAAAGCATGGTATGAAGCAGACGCTGATGACGAATTCTCACAGTTTATGGGCTATGATAAGGTCAAGTTTACTATCAATATGCCTGACGGACAAACGATCACTGAACGCCAGGACGCAGGTGACGGATACGGCGGCGTTATTGATTTTCTGAAAAGATACTCAATTTACAGCTCGATCATACCTGAGCTTGAAGCTGCAAAAGCCGCACATATGGCAGACCTGGTCAATGAAGTGCCTACACCTACAAATGAAACACAGCCTGAAATAGACAAGCTTTTGGGCAGGCTTAAGCTTGATTGTGATTACTATCTGAAAACAGGTGCAGAAAAGCACTTGTGGGCAGAAACAGTTGAAAAACAGATAGCTAAGATCAATGAGCTGTATGAGAAAATGCCTGAAAACGCCTACTTCACCAGAGAACAGATTGATGATTATGAAAAGAAAATGCTGGCAATCAAAAATGGCGAGGTCGAAAAACCTATACCATATGAAACGCCTACAATTGCTAATAATGTTCTGTCTGAAGAAAAAAAGACAACACCGCCTGTTTCTGAAAGCGTTCCTATATCTCCTACATCTGATGAACAGATTTCACTCTTTGAAACACCCCCTGCTTCTGAAACCGTCACTATACCTGATAAAGATGTCAAAACCGAAAAGGTAGAAAAGCCAAAGAAAAATGTCAAGGCAAGCACATACCACTTTGACCCTGACAATGTTGTTGTGGGCGGAGCTGCTGCTCGATGTGACGCAAATATAGCTGCTATTGAAACATTGCTGAAAATAGAGAGTGAAAAGCGGCTTGCGACACCTGAAGAACAGAAGATAATGGCTAGATACTCAGGTTGGGGCGGAACTGCTCAGGCTTTTGTTGCGGATAATGAGAATGTTTCTGCTGACAGTTGGGGAGCAAGGCAGACTCGTTTAAGAGAGCTTCTGACCACTGATGAGTATAGTGCTGCAAGATCATCAACACTGACAAGCTTCTATACACCGCCAGAAGTCATAGACAGCGTATATCTTGCTTTGGAAAGATTTCAATTTGAGGGTGGAAACATTCTCGAGCCTAGCATGGGCGTTGGAAACTTTTTTGCAAAAATGCCTGATGAAATGAGGGCAGAGTCAAAACTTTACGGAGTTGAGCTTGACAGCATTTCAGGACGAATAGCCAAGCAGCTCTACCCAGAGGATAATATCCAGATAAAAGGGTTTGAAAAAACAACATTCAAGAATAACAGCTTTGACGTGGTCATAGGTAATATACCTTTTGGAGATTATGGCATTGCAGACAAAGCCTATGACAAATACCACTTCAAAATCCATGACTATTTCGCTGCAAAAGCAGTAGATAAGGTGAAGCCTGGAGGAATTGTTGCCATTGTGACTTCAAAATTCACAATGGACAAGAAAAATGATAAAGCAAGAAAGTATCTTGCCGAACGCTGTGACCTTTTAGGCGCAGTAAGACTTCCCTCTGGAACGTTTAAAGATGCAGACAGCGTTACAACAGATATTATCTTTCTGAAAAAAAGAACAACAATGACCTCTGTTATTCCAAACTGGGTACACGTTTCAGAAACAGCCAACGGCATTCCTTGCAATCAATATTTTGTAGACAATCCCGATATGGTACTTGGTACTATGGCATGGGACGAGCGTATGCGAGGAAAATATGGTGCAGACAGCAAGGTAACGACCTGCTATGCAAACAGTGACGCTCCCCTTGCACAGCAGCTCATAAATGCCATTTCAAAAATAGACGGCGTTATTGATACTGTGGAAACTGAGCTTGACAATGGGACAGCTGAGATACTCCCTGCTGATCCAACTGTCAGGAACTTCACCCATACCATTGTTGACGGAGATCTTTATTTCCGTGAAAATGAAATAATGGTCAAGGTCACAGAAACAGGCAAATCGCTTGAACGCATGAAAGGGCTTCATACTCTAAGGCAAGCAACTATGGAGCTTATCAATGCCCAGGCTGACGGCTGTACTGATGAGCAACTTGCGGAACTTCAAAGAAAACTTAACACCGCATATGACAGCTTCAATGCAAAGTTCGGAAACATTACTGATAGTGCTAATTCACGCTGCTTTTCTAATGACGATGACTACAACACTTTAGCAGCACTCGAAGTAGTGGACGTCGAAAATAAGACAGTTGAAAAAGCTTCAATATTCACAAAGAGGACGATACTTCCAAATATTGCAATATCAAAAGTTGATACTGCACAAGAAGCACTTCAAGTGTCTATGGACAGATTGGGAAAGGTCAACATTCTCTATATGTCTCAGCTAACAGACACAACCCCTGAAGCAGTAATAGCTGATCTTGGTGACGAAATATTCAGAGATCCTGCCAAAATAAAAGATAATGACCCATATTCAGGCTATATAGAGTCATCTGAATACCTATCTGGAAATATTCGTGACAAGTTGAGAATAGCAAGAGAATATGCGGAACATATAGATGACAGCTATAACAAAAATGTAGAAGCTCTTCTAAAAGTCGTACCAAAAGACCTTGAAGCAAGTGAGATATCTGTAAGGATCGGTGCTAACTGGATCGATGTTGCAGACTACAACAAGTTTCTAAATGAATATGCAAAAGCAAATACATTCTTTTACCCAGTCTCAAGAACAACGCTAGGCGAATATAAAATAGAAGGGAAAAACGCAGATCACTCCATCGCTGCAACCGAAACATTCGGAACATCAAGGATGAACAGCTATCAGATATTTGAAAATCTTCTTAATCAGCGTGATGTCTTGGTTCGTGACAGACGAGAGAGTGACGGAAAAGTATGGTACGAGATAAATACAAAAGAAACACAGCTGGCAAAAGAAAAGGCTCGTTTGATGAAAGAAGCGTTCAGAAATTGGCTGTGGAAAGATATGGGCAGGCGAGAAAAATACGTTGCAAAGTATAACTATCTGTTCAATTCCATACGAGGTCGAGAGTATGACGGCTCACATCAGACTTTCCCTGGAATGAATCCATCAATAACGCTTAGGAAACATCAATCAAATGCAATTATGCGAGCAAAGCTTGGCGGAAACACGCTGCTTGCTCACGATGTCGGAGCAGGAAAAAGTTTTGAAATGGTTGCAGCTGTAATGGAGAAAAAGCGGCTTGGTCTAATAAATAAAGCCTGCGTAGTTGTTCCAAAGCACCTCACGTTGCAAATGGCGAGTGAGTGGCTGCGGCTTTACCCAAACGCAAAACTACTTGTAGCAAAACCAGAAGACTTTACAAAAGCGAACAGAAAACGTTTTATTGCAAGGTGCGTCACAGGTGACTATGACGCTGTAATAATGTCATTTACTCAATTCGAGCGCATACCTATGTCAGACGAGTATAAAGAGCAATTTATGCAAAAGGAACTTCACGATATCATTAGTGCAATATCTCAAGCAGGGCGAAAGGATCAAATCTCTGTAAAAGCCCTTGAACGGCAAAAGAAAAATATAGAAGAAAGGCTTGAAAAGCTCCTTTCTTCCCCTAAAGACTCATCGTTGTGTTTTGAAAAGCTGGGCTTTGACTATCTTGTATGCGATGAAGCACATAACTATAAGAACTGCTTTGTTTCTACCAAAATGTCAAATGTGGCAGGCGTACAGACAACAGCAGCACAAAAGTCAGAGGATATGCTGATGAAAACTCAGTATCTCAACAACAAGTACGGCTGCAACAATATACTTTTTGCCACAGGTACACCTATAAGCAATTCCATGGTGGAATTTTACGTTATGCAGCGTTATCTCAGACCAGATCTTCTCGAAAAAGCAGGATTGCAGAACTTTGACGATTGGGCAAGCACATTTGGCGAAGTCGTATCACAATTAGAGATAAAGCCTGCAGGAAACGGCTTTCAAATGAAAAATCGTTTCAGCAAATTCGTAAACATACCTGAGCTTATGCAGATGTATAAGGAATTCGCTGATATTCAAACAGCGGATATGCTGAAACTTCCTGTGCCAAAGCTTGAAACAGGCAAGCCGATAGTAGTGACCTCAAAGCCTGATGAACGCCAAAAAGCATACATGAAAGAGCTTGCCACACGTTCTGAAACGATACACAGCGGCACAGTTGACCCACAGCAGGACAATATGCTGAAAATTACCCATGAAGCACGCTTGCTCGGTCTTGACACTAGATGTATTTTCAAAGACGCTCAGCCTGCACCCGACAGCAAAGTAATGAAGCTTATCGATAACCTAGAAAAGAACTACAAAAACACTATGACAGAAAAAGGCGTTCAGATAGTATTCTGTGATATCGCTATCAACGAGGACGAAACACACTTCTCTGTGTACAAAGCTATAAAGCAGGCGCTTATGGAGCGTGGGATACCAGAGAAAGAGATCTGCTTTGCCGGCGACGCAAAGACAGACAAGGCAAGGGACGAAATGTTCAAAAGCCTGCGCAAAGGCGAAAAACGTTTTATCATCGCAAGTACCTCAAAGCTTGGAACTGGCGCAAATATTCAGGATAGGATCTGCGCAATTCATCACCTTGATATACCATGGAAGCCCTCTGACCTCACTCAGCAGGACGGACGTGGAATACGGCAAGGCAACAGATTTTCACAAGTAGGAATATATCATTATCTTACAGAGGAAACCTTTGACGCATACATGATGGGCATTATAACAAACAAGGCGAAATTTATAAATCAGATTTTGACCTCAAAAAGCCCTGCAAGAGTTTCAGAAGATGTTGACGAAATGGTACTTACATACTCTGAAATGCAAGCTATAGCGAGCGGTAATCCTATGATAAAAGAGAAAATACAGCTTGACAATGATGTTGCAATGCTGAAAACCCTTGAAGCAGAACACAAGAAGTCAATTTACAAAATGCAGGAGTTGGCAGAGAAAACTTTGCCGAAGCAGATAACACATTACTCTGAACTTCTCGCAAAATCCAAGAGTGATATGTCTAAATATCAGGAACAGCAGGCGCTGAACAAGGAGTTTGAAATGACAATAGGCGGCGTCAGATACGATAAGAGAGAAAATGCAGGAGAACAAATTGCCGTGGCAATGGCAAAATGCACTGCCACAGGTGAGCCTATAGAGCTTGGAACGTATCGTGGCTTTAAAGTCACAATAGAACGAAATCCGTCAGCAAATACATTTTTTGAGCTTGATACGCCTTGTATCGCTGTTCTCCACGGAGAGCTTACTTATTCATGTGACGTTGCCACAGATAATGGCGTGGGAAATGTCAGAAGAATTGAAAATCTTGCAGGAATACAGATAAATCAGAAGCTGTGTTCTCTTGAAGAACAGCTTGAAAAAGCAAACAAGGATCTTTCAGAAGCTCAGCAAAATATGCTCAAACCATTTGAGCATGGTCAAGAATTAGCCGAAAAGACAAAACGTCTTGAATATGTCAATGCACAGCTCAGTGGAAATTCGCAGAATAAAAACCACACTCCTGAAAGTGCTATAGAATTTAGGTTTCACAACAATAAATATCAGGCATTGATCGGCACTAATGAAAAATCAGAATGGTGTGATGTAGTATCAAAGGGTGGCAAGCTCATCGCTTCATCAGATACAAAGATCTATAATCTGTCTGAAAAAGAAAGCGATCAATTCCGCAGCTATGTGTTTAATGGCGGCAAAACTGACACAAGCAAGAATAATTCCTTACTGGAAAAGCTTAAGCCAAAGGCGCTTAAATTATAAAACATTGAGAGGAGGTGAGGATATATGATAGACAGAAGATACGAATCAGGCAAAAGCTTTGTCATGTACTCTAAAGAGGAGCTTGAAGCCGCACAGCGAACAGATATGGTCACATTTCTCGAAAGCCACGAGGGTTTCAACTTTAAATCGTCAGGCGGTTGGTATGTAGGGATAGAGCATGACAGTCTTAAGATCAATCCAGACCGCTATACCTGGCACTGGTATTCAAGAGATCTTTACGGAAAAGGTGCTATTGATTGGCTTTGCAAGGTCGATGGATACGATTTTAAAGAAGCTGTTTCTCGTCTAATAGGCAACGCCAGTATACGAGCTTCTCCTGAAATGAGAAAAGCAGTACTCAGTGAACAGCATTATCAGAAAAAAACTAAAAAGGCAGAATTTAAAGCTCCGCCGCCCATGCAGGGCAAATGGCGAGAGCTTTACGCTTATCTTAACATAACGAGAAAGCTTCCAGCTGACATAATAAATTATTGTGTCAGCAATAAGCTCATATACCTCGATGTTAAAAAGCGAGCTATTTTCTGCGGCTACGATAAGTTTGGCTCAATGAAGTTTGCAGAAGCAAAGATCACAAACACATACAACAAATACTATCCTCAGAACATTGAGGGAAGTATGAAAGAGTACAGCTTTTATATCCCTGCTAAACCAAATGCGTATGGTTATGACCCTACAAAGCTTTATGTGTTTGAAGCACCCATAGACCTTTTATCTCACGGAGCTTTAATGCAGCTTTCAATGAAAAAACAGTGTACAGCAGTTGGAATGTCTGAAATGTATCGTTCTGATTGTTGGCTTGGAATAAACAGAGTATCACTATCAGGCTGCTCTGATATAGCACTTAAACAAAGACTATCTGATGATCCTCGGATCAAACAGATAGTCTTTTGTCTTGATAATGATGAAAGAGGACGTCAAGCAACAGAAAAGCTAATGTCTGACTATTCTGCAAATTACACTGTAAAAGTGAGCATACCGCCTTACGGCAAAGACTGGAACGATACACTCAAGGCTGTGGTGTCAGCACATTCAAAACAAACAGATAAAACAAAAACGGAGGAATGAATTATGAAACTGAAAGAAAAAATCAAAGAAAAGAGCATAAAGCTTAGTGCTCGTATATTCGGAATTATGACAGCTTGTCTGTCATCAGCCATTGCAGCCTTTGCCGATGTTGAAACAGACGCAACCTCAGGTGTATGGGCTTCGGTCGCCACCTGGATCACCAAAAACAAAAATGGGCTTTCCATTGCAGCCAAAGCACTGCTTGGACTGTGTCTTGTCGGCGTTGTTATATGCCTCGGTGCAAGCGGCAAAAACGGCATATCCTCAGTCAAGGGCTGGCTTATCGCTATTGGCGTGGCTGCTGCCCTGCTGGTTTTCGGTGACGCTTTCCTTGACTCAATATATGTAGCTTGATCTGCACGGACACATATTTGTGTGTGTCCGTAAAAGCGTTATCCCTAGCGTTCTTACGGGCATACACAGATAGACAGAAAGGAGTATTATTTTGAAGTACATGAAAAGCAAAAAGGTATGGTATCAGCTTATATTCATCACCGCCATTGTTATGAGCGGCTGCGGCAGTATACAGGCTTGTGCAGCAGAACTGGGATATACAGGGTGTTCCTCAGAGATTTTGAAAATGGTAACAATAAAGAACCATTTTCGTGATCTGTTGATAAATATAGAATTTAACATACTGAGTTTTCTTTGTGATGTGATAGATTACTTTGATAAGGCTGTCAAAACATTACTCAAACTCAATTTCTTCGACTACCTATCAGATGAGTTTAGCCTAAGTCAAATGCAAACGATTATTCTGTCTATTATGAGCCTTGCACTCGTTTTTGGAGCGTGTGCTCTCGTGATATTCAGAAATAAGATCAAAGTGTCTGATTTTTTGATGAGTATTTTGGTCTCAACTATACTGCTTGTAGCATTTCCGGCGTTCATATCTTCTTGCAACTCACTTCGCAGCAAGGGTATAACAACAGCGCAGAACATAAAGATCAATGATCAATCTGAACAGACAACGGTCGACAAAGACGGCACAGTCACTGTCGGAACATTGGGCAAGGATCTTCTGGCGTCGGGAATATATGACGTTGAAAACAGCGTTGATAATAAGAAGATGATGACTTACCTCGATACTGTGGGCAGTTCAGGAAATGTAAAGGACATTCAGATAACAGGTGGAATTGAGCCTGACGATAGCAAGCCTTGGACTACCCGTTATCTTACAGATATACATGACGTATATCCTAAGCAGAAAAAGTACAATAGTCTAACCACAGAGAATATGATGTCCCTTTTAGGACTTGAAAATGAATATAATGTTCTAAAGAATGCAAATGGAGAGCTTATACTCAGTGCAGATTATGGTGCAAATATGCAGGTATACTGTTCAGTATACAGCACATCAGGTTCGATATATGGCAGTGTTCTGTCTGAAAAAGACTATGATAAATTTTTATCAGCCTCTATCGGCGACGCCTGCCCTTATGGCGTGACCTTAGGCGATCTCCATTACCCTGACGGCAGCCGAATAACTAATGTAAGCAACTTCAACACATATATCCGTGACCTCATAGCCAATCACCCTGCAGTAGCTGCGGCTGGAAAAACGCAGGAGGTAGGAGCAAACGCACATACTGTTGAGGAAGCACTTGACATTATCAAGGATGATGTTATAAGGGAGCTTAACATAGCGGCAAATACAAATACCGCCAAAGATGCAGAACCAGTAAATGCAGAATATCAATCTTTTCCTCTTTTTGACGAGGAAGATTATGATGATCTTAATTCGGTAGAGCAGATCATACGCAGAAATATAACCAGCGGCTACACGGTTGACTGTTTATATTATTATCATATCGACTTCTGGTCAACCTTTGTGCTTATGCTTGCAGTGGCTATTTGCCTTATTTTCAGCGGAATAAAAATAGCAACTACGCTATTTGAAATAATGTTTGCACAGCTCATTACACCCTTTATCATAGCAACAGACCTTAACGGCTCAGGCAGAGCTAAAAAAGCTATCCAGAATATGCTGCTTTCAAACATAATTCTTATGATAGTTGTAATTCTTTTAAGAATATACATAGCCGTTATATGGGGCATAAAAGGTTCGGAATACGGCAGCAATTTTGCGGTAATGCTCATAGTTATAATAGCAGGCGCAAAGTTTGTGATAGACGGTCCAGAGGTGTTGACAAAGCTGTTTGGCATTGACGCAGGAGTTAAATCAGGTGCAGCCACAATGATGGCAATAAATCAATCAATGCAAATGGGCAGTTATGCCACAATGGGACTTGCTCGTACAGGCAGCACAGTTATCCACAGTGCTGGAAGTGTTGCAAAGCATACCGCAAGCAGTGCAGCAGGAGCAGTAAAAGGCTTTGCAGGCGGCGTATATGGTGGTATACACGGCGGTGATACTACCCCTGGCAAGATAGGAAAAGCTATAGGCGGTGCAGCAGCAGGAACTGTAACAGGCGCTGTCGGTGGAGCTTTCGGTCATACTAATGCAGGCGCAAAGGCAGCTTATGCAGTAACAAATCCAGGCTCAATAAAAGATACATTCTCAAATGCAAAAGACAACATTGCCAATAACGTAAAAGAGTCTGTAGGAGAGGGCTTTTCATCAGGCGGCGCAGGCAGCGCTTCAAAGGGTGCTGACGGAAAGGACGGCTTAAATGGCACTAACGGCATGAATGGAGCTAAAGGTGACAGAGGTGCGCAAGGTGCAGCAGGGAAAGACGGCACAAATGGAACTGATACAAGAGCCAACAACAATGAAAACAGCAGCAATAACAGAAATAATAACGGCACATCTCAGCCTGCCCGTGGCAGCGGCTTTAACGTTCCGACATCATCAGGTGAAAATAGCAACAATGCCACTAGCAAGAGCGGCAACGGTTTGAATATTCCAAATCCTGCAAGCAGAAATACCGCCAGTGCAGGAAACGGCGGCAGCTGCTCTGACGCTCCAAAACCGACAAACAGCAGCAACAGCAGTGAGCCGAATAATAACAGCGGCAGCGGTTTCAATAAGGAAGGAGAAAACTAAGCTATGGGAGTAGTACCGAAAAAAACTAAAGCGGAGCAGCGTATATTTAGACACATAAACCTTACCAAAATAGTTGGCTTTATAGTTACTCTTTTGGTAGCCTCGCAGTTATCAGGAATGTTGGTCAGCTCTAAGCTGGGCATTCCTTTTATCATATTCTGTGGCACAGTGTTTATTATTATGAGTGGCAAAAGCCCCTCTGACCCCTGCAAATGCTTTGCAGAGGCTTGGCTTGAGTGGCTCAGCTTTCTTATGACAAATAAAACGCTGCATAAGCACAAGGAAGGAGAACAAAAGAATGAAAAAGAAATCATCGACATTGAAAAGTAAAACCGAAACTTTCAAAGGCTTTGCGAGAGAAAAAAAGACCGAAAAGCTGAAAGATGATCCGTCAAGCATAATGTCACGTCTGTCATTTGAAAGCATACATAACGGAATAGTCGAGCTGAAAGTAAAAGGCAAGCCGCTCAAAATGGGCGTGCTTGCAGTATCGGGAATGGATATATTTGACCTTAATGACTATGACCGCAACACTGTTTTCAATAATTTTGCGAAAGCAACATTATCCATAGGCACAGGTCACAAGTATGTTTTCACATCAAAAACGCCATATCTTGCTAACCAAAAAGCTTTTATAAAATACAAAAGTCAGCAAAGCATAAACAGATATTCCGAATATCTGCTCAACGAACAGTACGAGCTGTTTGACAGCTTTGAGAGCAGCCATTTTGACAGGATGGCGTATCTTTTCATATACTCCGATGACGAGAAGAAAATCTATAACGGTGCACAACGTTTTATCAGCCATATGCGAGATATAGACGTATCGTGGTGTTCCGATGATGAAATAATCGTCACGCTTAACAAGCTTATCTGTCTGAATACAGAAAATCAGCAGCTATCTGAAAAAGGCAGCCTGAATGAGATTATTTTACCTGAGAAGATAACTTTTCGACCTAATTACTACAAAGTAAATGATGTATATGCACAGACGATAGTTGTTTATGATTATGCAGCGGAAATCGATGACCTCAAGCTGGCTCAAATGGTAATACTATCTGATGATACCATAGTATGGGATATAAGCATATCTGAAAAGGATAAAGTCATAGATGAGATAAGTGCATCCTTGCGCGAGTTAGAGTCACGAGGAGGAATTATTCAAGACGCTGCCGATAAGATAGATACAAATACCGAGTATCAAAAGCTTGAGATCATTTATCAGAACATAAAAAACGGCAATGAGCAGATATATTATGTTACGCTCAGGTACATTCTGAAAGACGCCTCACTTAGCTCCTTGAGCAAGCGTTCAAAAGAGCTAATCCATGAGCTGCAGCTCAGTGGTCTGTCTGCGTATATACCGACAAATACCACACAGCATGAGTTTCTTTCTGTTATCGATGATAAAAGCAACACTATTCAGACACCGTTTCCTGTTTTTGATACACTGTCAAGGCAGTTTCCTTTCTATTATCAGTCACATATCGATGATACAGGACTTTTCTTTGGATTCACGGAAACAGGCGGTTTGAATATTCTAAACACGTTTAAAAGGACAAAGACCCGTAACTCATTCGATCTGCTTGCGTTTGGTCTGAAGGGCGGCGGAAAATCAGTTACTTTCAAATCAATGCTTGAGGATCAGCTGCTTTTGGGCAATAAAGTAATGGTACTCGATATCGAAAGTGAATATCAGCCTATGGCTAAAGTTTACGGCGGACAGACAATAAAAATCAACAGCAGCTCAAAAATAAATCCCCTTCAAATATGCAAGGTAGTCGATGCAAGAGTTGATGATGAAATCTCACCTGAGGACGAGGCAAGAGAGAATTTTGCCACAGAGATGTCACGAATACGCACTTTTATGTCTATGTATATACCTGAAATAGATATGTATACTATGGAAATCTTCATGGATCTTGTGACAGAATGTCTATCTGACAAGGGCATTTTCCCCGAAACAGATATAACACTTTTTGAGCCTGATAAGTTTCCCTGCTTTACCGATGTGAACAACAAAGTCACTGAAAAGCTGTCACAAACGGATTCACTGCCTAAAAGAAAATATGACGCATACTGTAATATACAAGTATACATAAAGCAGCTTTGCGGCAAGGGTGCATACGCCGGTATGTTTGACGGAGTAACGAACATTGATGTAAAAAGCAACGATCTTATCATCTTCGATGTTAAGAGCATCAGTGAAATGGCTGACAATGTTTATAACGCACAGTTGTTCAACATACTCACTATAATGTGGGCTACCATATGCAAAAACATAGGATATAATCAAAACGTTATCAATCCATGGGACATGCGAAACGTTGTGTGCCTTATTGATGAAGCACACCGTTTCATTTCCGTAAAATACCCTCAGGTAACGGAGTTTATAGAAAAACTATGTCGCCGTACACGAAAATATTTTGCAGGGCTATGGTTCGCAACGCAGTCGATACTTGACTTTATCCCAGACGGAAATCTTGCGGCAGCCGGCTCGATCAAGGTTATTTTCTCACTTGTCCAGTACAAAATGATACTCAAACAATCGCCGGAAAGCATTGAAATTCTTCATCAAGCCTTTCCTCGTTTTTCATATGCAGAGCTCAGAGAAAGCACAGCATTTGAACCGGGACAAATGCTTTTGTCGTTGGACTCGGACAGAGATAAGCTCCATTGCAGAAGAATAGTCGGAGCAAGACAGCTATTGTATATGGGCAATGCTCAGGACAGGATCGAGATCATACACAACTGCTTTTCTCATTATTATAATGAGCACACTAAGCAGGAATACGGTCTTATGCTGAGAAAAATGGACGCTGATTATTTCAGAAAATGCTTTCTTGCAGAAACATATTCTTACCTAAAAATCGAACAGCACATAAGCCAATATATCGACACTGTGATCATTCAAATGGTTGATAATCTTATAAAAGAACTTCTTCAGGCAGCTGGAACGGAGGCGACAAGATGAAAGTAGTAAGTCCAAAAGCGAGCAGTAAAATATATATGATATTCACTATTGTTACTGCTGTTCTGGCTGTTTTGTTTCTCACATCCAACAGTTGGATAACCTCACTTACATACAAAAGCAAAAGCAACGGCTATAACAAAACAATGTCACTTAACGGCTATAATATCAAGGTGACAGACGCAGCGTATTACGACAATGTATGCGAATTTGTCATAAAGTGCCGCATTTCAGGGTCTGACACTGGAGCTACATATCCTGAGGTTACGGCTGTAAATTTTGACGACGACCTTACAGATCATAAGTTCACAGCAGGCAATAAGTATGACGATTATTCAAGAAAAATCACAGTAAAAAATCCGCCGTCGAATTTCAAAATAATGCGTGTGGTTATTAAAACTTCTATGCCTGACACAAAATATGATGACGCATATGACGAGTTTGGTGAGAAGATACCGGCGCACACCGAAAAAGGGAAAACTATCACACTTAGAGTAACTATAGACAGAAAAGATATGCAGACCCACGCCGTGAAAATAGTTCCGGGGTACTCTGAGGAAAGCTCAAATGCAAACACAACAAGCGGTTTATACAACTCTGAAACATCTAAAATCACGAGCCAACAAGCTGTAGCAGTGACAACACAAGCTACAGCACCAACCACACATGATCTGAGTGAAAAGGCTGCCGAAGCATCTCAAACGAGCAGGACTACCACGGAGAAACGACAGCCTGCAACAGCAGAAATGAACACGAAGCCTGCCGAAACAAGGGATTACAACGAGCCTGCATATGCGCCGCCGCAGACCACCGATGCGACACATAATGAGCCTGCATATGCACCACCGCAAACCACAGCAGCAACACATAATGAGCCTGCACAAGCTGAAACCACCACAACACAGGCAAGGGTATATTCCATAAAACTCGCAACAGAATTTGAGTACAATGACGTTCAGATCAAGGTAGGTGAGCACACTCAGCTTCGTGCAGAAGTCAAGCCCGATAACGCCGTAAATAAAAACGTAAAATGGGAAAGCAACCGTCCGGACATAGCAACAGTTGACAGCAATGGAAGGGTCACAGCAGTTGCAAAAGGCAAAGCTATCATATCCGCAGTAACAGAAGATAAGGGCTTGCAGGCAAGCTGTATGGTGACCGTCGAGGAATAGAAAAGAGGTAATAAAAATGCTATTTAACAACTCGTCAAATAAAATAAGAATCATAGGATTTTTGGTTTCAGAAGTAAAAATCCTCAATGCCTATGCAATAGAATTTCTTATAGCCGTACCGAGAAAAGTCAAAAAAGGAGAGCAAGGATTTAATGATGTTTTCACTGTATATGCCAACGAGGCAAGCACGATCTCCTTTGCAAAAAATCATTTGCACAAAGGCTGTGTAGTAGTTGTAAAGTGAGAATTGAGAACCTTTACAGACAAATCAGTGAAGATATGCAGCAGTGATATAACCATTTCGTCACAGAACAAGTGAGGTGAAAACGTTGGAGAATATTCTTTTTGAATACCCGGTACGAGAAGAAAACGGTTCATTAGATGAAGAATTTCAGGTGTTAAAAAAGCAGCTAACAAAGCTTAAATATGCCGTGATGATATCATCTTTTTGTGCATTGACAATGTATTTTTTATCTGCACTTTTTGCAAAAGCAGCACTGCTTTTTTATTTTCTGACAGCACTTTTTGTGTTTGTCGCAATGATAACAGGAAAGATGTTTGTGAAATATCCAAGGCATTTTCTTTATATAAAGGCAACGGAAAATGAACTGCAGCTTGCTTACTATAAAGATAAAAAAGAGGATTACCACTTCCAATATAACAGCATTGAAGAGATAAGGTTTGCAGACAAAAATTTCACTGCTGTATATATAAAAGAAGAAGGACGTAAACCATATTACTTTGAATTAAATAAGTGGACACCTGAGCAAGGCTTTTTCCTTTACACCATACCGCAAATTCTCCCTAACGTGTTCAAGGGCAACAGCAAAGAGATAGCAAAAAAATATGGTGATGAAGCTGATTATTACAACAGAATTTACGAGGGGAATAATTAAAAATGGATATAAAAATAAGAAATATCTCTCCACAGGTCATAAGCGAGATAGACAAAATAGCCAAACAAGAGGGTGTTTCGCAAAACACCCTTTATAATAAAATCATTTCTGACTATGTCAAATGCAATGACGATTTTCTTATAAACATACTTCCTGCTATCGTTCGTGCGCTTGTAAACAGCGAGCTTGAACGCTTATCTGAGGGAGCAAAAACAACGATAAATAATGTGTATATTGCAGCACAAAAAATGATGAAAACAACAGAAAAAATTGATAATCTGCTTACAGAAACGCTTAAAAATTCAACAGAAAACTCAATTACAAATGATGAAATTTTGAGAATACTCGAAATTTCAGACAAAGATAATTCATAAATAGGGCGGTTTTGTTTACACAACAGAAATATATACAGATTATTACAGTGGCAAAAGTATATACTTTGGATATATTCTTACATAATAAGGGATATTTAATATATCCAAAAGATATATCGACCAAAAAAGCGGATATAAAAAGGATATATAATTGAAATGTCTACCAAAAAACGTATATCAAAAAGATATACTTATAAGTTGCATGGGGGTCATGGCAGCACACTTTAAACCTCGGTTTTACCGAGGTTTACAAACGGCGTGGGGGTCACGCCTTTATGCTCTTGAGCAACCGATTTTAACTTAGAGTAATAGAAATTAAATTCAAAATCAGAAAAGGACTGATAAAAATGCCTGTAAAAAAATTAATTACACTTACAGAGGAAAATTTTCAAAAACTGCAAGAGATACAACGCTTGCGAGGAATTACAACAACGAGCGGCTGCGTGACGGCATTGATAAATGACGCATACAATAGTGACCACGATAAAACCGCCGATGATACACAGCTGAGAGAGATCGCAGCAAGTGTAGATAAGCTGCTGATGATCGCACGAGAAAGCGAGAGTATGATATATCAGGAGCGTGACGGAATCAACACACTCCTGCATTTTTACGAGGTGCAGGAATATCAATCGGCAGACAAGCGACTGACAGACAGCAAGCCCCACGATGTGCTTAATAAGTCTGCTGAAAATTATCAGCAACTTGTGCACCGGCGATCACTCGACAAAGGTGTTTCGGCACTGCAGGATCAAGGCAATGAGGAGAATGACACTGAATGACCCCAAATATATTTCATAAATGCAAATTCGTGTACAGCTGGCGTATAAGCGGTGACGGCGGCACTGTGCTGTTTGACTTTCTCAGTTATATGCTGCGTCCAGAGGCGTTCGAGCCCAGCAAGCACGCTGATGAAATGGAATATGTATATTCGGAGTTCATACCAAACGAAAAGAGTCAGGCGAAGGATATAAAAAAAGAACGATCCTATGGAGCGTTTACAAGCACTAAAGATAATTTGACCGCCGCTGATCTGGATAAGATACGGCAGCAGGAACGAGCAAGCCGTTCAGAGGGCTGCCCTAAGTATGCAGGTGTTATATCATTTGATAATGCATATCTGCGAGAAAATGGTTTCATTGTAGGGAATCAGCTAGACAGACAAGCACTTGTGGATGCTGCACGAAAAGGCATTAACGCTATGATAGATAAGACACAAAAGCTTGATGCAAGCAACTGTTACTGGGTAGGTGCGATCCATGTAAACACAGGCAACGTACACATACACTATCAGCTTGTGGAATATCACCGGCTTGAAGACAGACGCATTACATACAAGAACAGAGGTCAGGACGATTTTGAGCAGGCAGCATTAGACGAACTAAAAAGAGTAATGACACACTGCATTGACAAGAGCATAGCAGCACAAGAGCTTACAAGATTTCAAAGAGATGTACTTGCTCCGAGCATCAAAAGTGAATTTGCAGGAAGTATTCAAAAAATAAATGCACTTATCGACAAGCTTCCTGATGACCTAAAAAACAGCGGCAATCAGTGGCGGTATGCAAAACAAAGTAAACCCATAAAAAACGAAATTCAAAGCTGCATACGGTCTGTAATATCTGAAAATACCACATTGAGTATTATGTTCGACACATATCTCCATAAGCTTGACGAAATACAAGCAACGTTGTTTCGCAAAAGGTACGGACAAAATTCAAGGTGGGCAAATTATAAAGAAAACGAGCTTAATGGCAAAAACGGAGACGGCAAAGACGGATTTTATTCACGAGTCGGCAATTCGTTTCTGAACATCTGCCGAGAATACTATATGACAAAGGACAAGAACATACAGATCGACAACAACATCCCAGAGCCGAAAACGTATCTGTCTGAAAAAGAAAGCGAAGGCTTTTCTGAGAAAAATGATTCTGACTACAACAACGGTATTTCCTCGCAGAAATCAAAAGTGTATCTGTCTGAAAATAAAAAAGATGATTTTGAGGATGCTATGCCTTATGACTCTTTAGAAAACTCTGATATCCCTGATGATTTGGAAATGTACCTATCTTCAAGAAATTATGATGAGTTGTATGAACCAAATGCTCCTGACTACAACTCGGATATTTTTCCGCAAGAGCCTGAAGCGTATCTGTCTGAAAATGATAAAAGCGATCAGGCAGTGGAACGTCTACGCATAGATTGGAGCAAGAACTATAAGCTTGCCCTCGACTATATGTACGGAAATGAACAGAACAAATCAGAAGTCATAAAGAAAGACCCCGAAAAAGCTTTTGAAATACTCTCAATAGAAAGCAAAAGTGGAAATATTATCGCAACATATGACATAGGCAAGCTTTATGACAGCCAAATGCTAAAATCCAATGACGGCGATACATTAAGTCAGCAATATTACAGCAAAGCCTTTGAAGATTTTCACAAGCTGCTGTCCATAGTAAGCATGAGTGATGACAAACGTGATAATTGGACAAAATCCTATCTCAACTATCGTATAGGTAAAATGTACGAATATGGGCTTGGCGTTACTCAAGACTATAGCTCAGCTATAGAGCATTATAAGCTGTCTGAAAATAAATATGCTTATTTTGCTCTCGGAAACATATACAAATACGGCTCTGGTGTTGAAACAGACTATGCCAAAGCATTTGACTATTATATGCGCTCACTAAGCAGCAAAGGCGGAATGCCGTTCGCAAGTTATGCCGTAGGACAAGCTTATGAACTGGGACAAGGAGTAGAAAAAGACCTATCATGTGCGCATAATTTTTACGCTGAAGCTTTAAAAGGTTTAGAGAAAGTATTCACGAAAAACCATGACGATAATATCAGCTACAAGATAGGTATGATGTATCTGAATGGCAAAGGAACGGATATAGACCTTGAATGTGCTGAAAAATATCTGCTGCTCTCGGCAGACTCCAATAACTATAAAGCACAATATATGCTCGGTAAGCTCTATCAGAGCGACAACAAAATTGATCTACAAAAGGCTGAAAAAGTTCTGCTAAAGGGTGCTGAGAACGCACAAGATAAAGCAGGATTGTGTGAATATAGTCTTGGTAAGCTGTATCTTTCACAAGAGAGATACGACAAGGCGGCATCATACTTAGAACGTTCAGCAGCAAAAGATAATTACTATGCAGCATACACTCTCGGAAAACTGTATCAAGAGCAATTTAACGATAATACACAGGCTGAGAAATATCTTATTCAAGCTGCCAATCACAAAGACGATACTATGGGTATAGCAGCTTATCGCCTTGGCAAGCTGTATCTGTCTGAAAATAACAGACGAAAAGCATTGCAGTATTTCACGAATGCCGCTGACAAAGATAGCATACCTGGAATGTATGCTGCAGGAAAAATTCTTCTTGACAGCAAAAAAACAACAGAAGTTTCAAAAGGGATACGCTATCTTTCATCAGCCGCCGATAAGGACTTTGAGCCTGCGATATACACTCTGGGCAAATATTATAGCTCATTCAATAATACAAAAGCTAAAGAATACCTTAAGCGTTCTGCGTTTGAATACAACAATCCAAATGCCCAGTATATACTTGGCAAAGTGTATCTGTCTGAAAACAAGCACAAAATGGCTGAGGATTGCTTTCGCAGATGTGCTTTAAACGGCAATGACAGCGGTCAGCTCGCATATGGATTAATGCTGCTCCGTGACGGTCAGAACAAAGCTGCATTTCAATGGCTGAGAAAGTCAGCACGCTCAGGCAATGACATTGCTAAAAAGATAATAAGCGGTAAAAAAGCGGATATACCATTTGAGTTCAGACTTGCAGGCTGTATGCAGGCGCAGAGGACACTTCTTCATAAATCATCAAATATGCTGCGTAAAGCATTAAAATCAGAGGAGGCAAAGACAGCACGTCTTATGCGAGAATTTGAGATCGAGCAGGAAATGGCGAAAGCCAAGGAAAAAAGCCGCAGCGTTTGACAGGAGGAAATTATATGTATATAGACAAAATAAAACGTATACTCAATGCTGCTATAGCAAAAATACTATGTGTGTTCGGCTGGATCTATGATCAGGCTATGCGTGTTCTTAATGCAGTAAACAAAACACCTATTGAAAAAGACAAAGACCGCAGAAACATCAGAGTAAAGCAGTTTGCCATTGCAACATCGGTAGTCTACATTATCATTAACAGCATTTTCATCTATGTTATAAAGTCATTGAGAAGTATAAGCGCCGTCAATGGCAGTGCAGATTATTCAAGAACGCACTTTATGCCGTGGAATATCATTGTTCCACCCGGATTTATGATGTTCATTTTTGAGATAATTCTTTCTCTTATAGTTGGTCTGGGAATAACGGTAAAACTGCATACACTCTACCGAATGAAAAATGACAGCAAGAACGTTAAGGGTGACAACAAGTTTATGGAGGACAACGAACTGTTAGATCATTTTCTGGCAGTGCCTATGGATAACATCACTTCAGCAGAAAAGGCAGGAATGCTCATTGGTGAAAGCAATGGTATGTACTATGTTGAAACTGGTACATACAACACAATGATAGTAGGCGCTCCTCGTTCAGGTAAAGGCGAATGCTATGTGCTGCCAAGTATGCGGCTTATGGCTAACTCAAAAAATAAGCCCTCGCTTATCATAAACGATATGAAAGGCGAGTTGCTTGAACTGACATATGAAGATTTTGCAAATAACGGATATAAGATAGTCACTCTTAATCTTATCGATACGGACCGATCTGATTGTTGGAATCCTCTACAACTTATCATTGACGAATATCTCGCTGCAAAACGGAGCGGAAGCAACGATCTTTCACAAACCTCTAAGCTTGTCAGCTCGTTTGCCCACTGTCTTACAGACGATGTACAAAGTGAAGCAATATGGACAGACTCTGCAAGGTCACTTTTAAGCGCCCTGATATACTATTTTCTTGATAAAGGCTATGAAAAAGGTGATATGTCAAACGTTAATATGTACAGCATAACAACATTCTTTACTGAATTTGGCGTATACAATACTGTGATCGAGGACGAAAGCGGCAATAAGAAAATGGTCAATGCTCTCGATGAGCTGTTCAATGCGCTGCCTGTGGGCTGTCTTGCAAGAACATCCTATTCAACGTCAAAGTTCTCCCAGGGCGACACACGTTCATCAATATACACTGTCCTCTCTGCAGACCTTGAGATATTCATGACGGATATGGGTGTTCAAAAGCTGACATCTAAAAATGAAATAAACTTTGCTGACCTTATCAATGAAGATCAGCCTTGCATAATATATATGCTTGTGCCGTATGAAGAAAAATCACGTTATGTAATAGCTTCAATGTTTGCAGACCAATCCTTTATGTACCTTGCAAAGCAGGCAAGAAAATACCAGGGCGGCAAATTGCCACGAAAAATAGAGTATATCTATGATGAATTCGGTCAAATGACAAAGCTTCCTGACCTCAGCAGCAAAATGAATGCTTCTCCAGGAGCTAACATTCTGTTCAATCTCTTTCTGCAGGACTATGGTCAGCTCAAAAAGTATGATAAAGAAGAGGACGGCATAAAGGGCGCTTGTAATATTCAGATATACATACTCTCTCTTAACGGAAACACTAACAAGGCGTTTTCCGAAATGATAGGAAACGAGACCATAAACTATCTTACATTCAGCGGAAGCCTATACGGCTTTATCGATCACCAAGGCGAACACGTTGACCGCAAGGCTCTGCTCGATACCACACAGCTGTCTAAGCTTCCTTTTGGCACTGCCATAGTTAAGAAAATGCGTTGTGAGCCAATACGGACTAATATCACGCCTTATCACCTTATCGAGAATAAGCCGCCAAGAATACCTGTCGAAAATCTGCCTATAAGAAACCATAACATAGACCTTTCTGCTGTGCTTTACCCATATGATGAGCTTTGGGACAGTTTGGGCGTTATAGGCAATCAGTATAGACTTGATAAGCTGAAAAATAATGTAGAAAGTGCCATGAACAAATACTATATGCAGCTTAATGATATTGAGAAAATAAAGGCTGCAGGCGGAGCGGTTTCTGAGCTTATGTATAAAGCTGCATTGGATCTTGAAAAACAGGCAAGTCAGGCGCAGCGCCAGGTCATAGAGTATCAGCAGCATATCCAACAGCTCAAAGAATTTCGTAAGAATGAAACACGAAAAATATTTGCCCAGGCTTATTCTGACAATGGCTTTCAGGATGACGAGGACGGCTTTGATGAAAGCACAGACGAGCTTTATCTCCCCGATGACTTCCCTGCTTCTCAAAGCGAACTCCCATATGTAGATATATCTGCACTGCTCTATAAGGTCAATGGACTTGCTGGCGATGAGCTTAGCAGCCTGCTTGAAAAGAAAAACTATGCCGCTGCAAGGGGCTACATAAAGAAAATACAGAAACGTCCTGATATACGCAGCAATTTTGTTGCCGATGAATGGGCGGCACTGGAACAATACATTAATAATGAGGAATTGAAAAATGCGAATACCTAACAGCTTTGTTACACGTTTTACACAGGCATCAGACTTGAAACTTGCCTGTGTATTCTATAGTCTTATCCACAAGAATACAAAAAGAAATCTGCTTGGCTATGAGATCACAGTCAAGCAGACAACTCTTGTGTCACTATGCGGCTTTTCGGTATCCACTGTTAAACGTGCGGCAAGTTCGCTGCTCAAGAGTGGATTTATCAAGTCCCAGAAGCGCCAAACAAATGCTCCTGGAAAGCTTGGCACATATACATACACTATTGAAGCCATATCTACAGCTTCTAAATATTTCACCATGGATAAAAAGCTTATGAGCAGATTGAATGGAAATGAATTCAGAGTTTATGCAATGTGCTGTAAGTTGGCTGACAGCTCGCACAAGAGCTTTTTCCAAAGCTATAATGATCTATCTAAGCTTCTTGGCATGAGCCGTCAGGACGTTCTCAGGACGATAGAAAAGCTTGTAAAAGGCAAATTCATTCGTAAGAAGAAAATCAGAACTCGTGCAGGTGATTTTACAGACAACACATATACTGTCTGCATATATGTTCATCACAGCAGAATAAAAAAAGCCTCCCGCCGCTCGAGCAGGAGACAGAGCATTCATTGCTTTACAATGAACACACCCATTAAAAACACAAGTTCATTGTATAACAAAAAATCGGGTTTGTCAATAGGTTTTAAGAAAAAAATACGGCTTTCGGAGATTTTTTTCTTAAAAAGGGGTAGTGGGTAAAATGAACTGTCTATAACTGACCCATTCTTGATTATCTGTCTGAAATCAAATAATTGATTTTGGTTTATATACTTAGTTATTATCAAAGTTATTGATGAGTATTTGTTTTTTTATGTGAAATTCGCTTTTTTCTTTCAGACAGATATCAATTCAAGCTGTCAAAATGCCTGTTTTTGTAATATAATTAATTTATTATATCAAAAAAAGGGGATCATTATGACTATCGAAGAACTAATTGACGAAAAAACAAAACTTGAAAAACTTGTAATACAGCTTGCAGAAGAAAACCAACAGCTTAAGGACAAGTTGTCGGCTAAAAAAGCTAGTGACACTCCGTTCGCCGATCTGCTTGAAACGTGGCTGCACAACAAAAAAATATCTGTAAAAGCCAACACATATGAAGCTTACTGCACCCAGATCAATCATCACCTTGTGCCGTATTTTCGCAGTAAGGGTACAATGCTTTCTCAGCTCACGCCAGCAGTGCTTGAAGAATATTATTTCACAAAGCTTCAATCAGGCTTATCAGGCTCAACCATAAGGAAACATCATTCAAACATCAAGATGGCGCTGAAATTTGCCGTAAAGAACGGATTGACAGACCACAATGCAGCCTTGCTTGCGGAGCTTCCCTGCACTGACCGTTACTGTGGAAATTTCATAAGTACAGATCAATTTGAGATAATTCTTAACAAGGTCAAAAATACTGACCTCTACACGCCTGTGTTTCTAGCAGGAACTATGGGACTCAGACGCAGCGAGGTTCTGGGACTGCGTTGGTCAGACATAAACTTTGAAACGCAGACTATGTGCATACAGCATACTGTAGTCAAATGCATTAAAGATCACAAGATAACTTTGGTGTTTTCAGACTTTCCAAAAACCAGAGCAAGCCGCAGAACCTTGCCTCTCCCCTCAGGCGTGCTCAGATACCTCAAGGAACTTAGGCGCAGGCAGTGCGATAATTACACGGCTCATCGTGACAAGTATTCACGAGAATATCTTAAATACATATGCGTTGACGATATGGGGCTGATCGTCAAGCCCGACGATCTGTCTGTTGGTTTCGGCAGGATAATGGCAGAAATGAATTTCCGCTGCCGTTTCCACGATCTTCGTCATACCTGTGCGTCACTGTTGGTTCAGCACGGCATTGAGCTAAAGTCCGTGTCGGTCTGGCTCGGTCACAGCAGCATAGCTGTCACTAGCGATATATACACGCACCTTACATATCGTGAAAAGCTGAAAGTCGCTGAAACGATCGACGAGTATATGAAAGATGTCAATGTGTCACCGTGACACATTAGATAAGCGACTTAGTTTTTAATACGTGTTGACAAAATACGTGCAATGTGATATAATATATATGGTGGTGATAGAATGACGTTCAAAGAAATGGATAGGCTACTTAAAGAAGCTGGATGGTATTATGACGGTGCAAGAGGTTCTCACTTCAAATATAAACATAAGAGTCAAAATGGAATCGTCATTGTTCCCAACCACAAAGGAGATATTCCAAAAGGAACGGCAAACGCAATTTTAAAACAGGCAGGGCTTAAATAAGCCCTTGCCTTGTTATCGATGAAAGGTGGTATAAATATGTTATCAATGTATCCGGCTTGTTTTTACAAAGAAAAAGAAGGTGGCTATTCTGTCATATTTCCTGTTCTCGGAATTGCCACTTGCGGCGATGACATCAATCAAGCTATGAGTATGGCAGTTGATTGCCTTGCCGGTTATTTGTATGAGTTAAAACTCAGCAAAGAAGAAGTTCCTGCTGCACCTGATATGGATAAGATCGACATCGATGCAGAATATAACGATTATGAAAGTGCTTTTGTAAATATGGTGACCGTCGATGTTGATGAGTATGCGAAAAAGCACTTTGAAAAGTCTGTCAAGAAAACTTTGACCATTCCCTCCTGGTTAAATGAACTTGCTGTTGCCAACGGCATAAATTTTTCGCAAGTTCTTCAGACTGCTCTTAAGGATAAGCTCAATGTGAATTAATAAATAAGAACGCTTATAAATATAATTCTATGCCGAAAGGATCACTATGACAAATTTTAATGATTTTCTTGATGAACAGTTAAAAGATCCTAAGCTCAAAGCGGAATATGACGCACTTGAACCTGAGTTCACAATAATTCAAACACTGATAGACGCTCGTAAAAAGAGCGGCATAACACAAAGTGAGCTTTCAAAGCTTACTGGAATTGCACAAGGCGATATAAGCAACATTGAAACAGGGAATGCCAATCCTTCAATAAAAACGCTTCAAAGACTTGCCGCTGCTTTAGGCAAAAAACTTAAAATAGAATTTGTATAAAAGAGCCCCTAGTGTGTCACGGTGACACACTAGGGGTCATTTTGCATTTATATATAAAAGATATATTCCCCACCATTAATTTCCGCAAAAGTATTGACAAATTGACAAAATGGTGGTATAATTAATATACAGAGGAAATTTAGAGGGCATAAAAAATTGCACCCTCTAAGGCTTATAAACTCTTGGCGGAGATTATAAGCCCAGCAGCACAGATGTTCACAGCAACTGTGGAGCTTTCAGAGAATGCTATCCTCGTGCTCTATTATAGCACGTTGGAAATAGATTGTCAAGGGCTTTTCACGATGTCAAACATCTGGAAAGCTCTTTTTGCTTTTAGCTGCTGATTCAACTCGTCAAAAATGCAGCTTGAAAATCGAATATCGTAAGTCCTCAAATAAGATTGAGATGAGGTCAACTGATGTGAAACACAAGCACAACAAGACATTGAGTTGTCTTTAAGTCGCTTAGAGCCATGACGTTCGTTACTGTTCAATCACGCCGATCAGGCATTCTTGACATTACAGAACATGAACACGAGCCAGCCAGTAACAGTTAAGCTAACTGCAAGCCTATGTGCCGACGCCACTATGGATTAACATCAGATGATTCGCCCAAGCTCCACAATGTGCAGCTGCCTTGACAAGGTCTAAGAGCGAAACGAAACAAATGTCACAAAACATATCCTAGCTTGTTACTACAAGCTTTCATATATGCTCAGCAAGGATACTTAAAGATACTTGCTGAGGAAAGTCCACATTTTTTATATCCTGTGGATTTTCCTTTGTGAGTATCGAAAATGATTGGTGCGCCAGAAGGGACTCGAACCCCCGACCTACTGGTTCGTAGCCAGTCACTC
>ERZ780190.955-NODE-955-length-28826-cov-3.045289_pt1 | contig 28826 bp, 19 predicted proteins | sample MGYA00510980_ERZ780190 | MGnify/ENA primary metagenome ERZ780190 (study PRJEB29588, sample SAMEA1972188) | human gut metagenome | biome: human gut; feature: human-associated habitat; material: faeces | place: Denmark | collected 2008/2010 ... | reverse complement strand
CGGCTCCCGGCTCGGAGCTGCTCAAGAGTTTCTCCGTGCAGATGGCTGTGCCCTACTCGGCGCAGGTCGAAGGATATGATTTCGCATTCTACTTCGGTCCCAACAAATATGCGATCCTGAAGAAAGTCACCGACAACAACGGTGCGGACCTCCATATGGAGCGTCTGATTCCGCTGGGATGGGGTATCTTCGGCTGGGTGAACCGTTGGTGCGTGATCCCGGTCTTCGACTTCCTACGCAACTACATCGGCAGTTTCGGCATCATCATCCTGATTCTGGTGATTCTCGTGAAGCTCGTCATCTCGCCGCTCACCTACAAGAGCTACGTGTCGATGGCCAAGATGCGCCTGATAAAACCGCAGGTGGACGAGCTCAACAAGAAATACCCCAAGAAGGAGGACGCCATGAAAAGTAATACAAAGAAACGTTTAATAGCATTCATGCTTTGCATGGTACTTGTGCTTAGCAGTGCGACATCAGCATTCGCTGATGAGCCACAGAACACAGACAGCCAGAGCCAGGCCGAAGTCGTAACAGAACCGGTGGCAAATGAGGCTACAGGAGATGAGGCAGCGGTGAACTCCTCAGAACAACAGCAACAAGAGGAGCAGCAACAAGAACAACAGCAACAAGAACAACAGCAACCGGAAGAGCAGCAACCGGAGACAGAAGCTCCTACAGTTGAGGCATCGGCTGAACAGCCGGCAGCTGAAGAGGCACAGCCGATCCAGCAGCTTACTTATGAAGATGATAATGTAAAGATTCATGTATCTGCAAAAACAGAAGGAATTATTCCTGAAAATGCATCCTTGAAGGTTGTGCCACTTGTAAAACAGGATGTTACAGCTGGTATGACAGAAAAAGAAGTACAGAGCATTAATGAAATTAATGCTCTGTATGATGTAGTTGAACAGAAACTGAACGAAAAAGCAGACGAAGAAGAATATGACATTGGTGGTTTCCTTGCTTATGATATTTCCTTCGTAGATGCAGACGGAAACAAAACAGAACCCAATGGTGATGTAAAAGTCACTATGAAATATAAAAATGCAGTTCTTCCGGAAACAATAGAAAAAGAAAATGCATCAGATATGGATGTAACTGTAATGCATTTGGAAGAAGACGCACAGGGAAACGTAAAACAAGTTGTAGATATGTCTCAGGAAAATAATAAAATAGAAACAATTGAGACAACCGATACACAGGAAATAAAACAGGCGGTATTTGAAGCAAATAGCTTTTCACCATATGCAATTACATGGTGGAATAGTAGTATAGAAGATGTTGAAGGCCACAAAATTAATGAGACTACGTATAATCAATATCTTAATGCAATGAAAGCTGAAGTTGAAGGAACCCAAAATGGGAACCTTCCAATAACAGACTGGAAACGATCATCTCAATATGTGAATGCGGATGTGGATCTGACGACAGAAGCACAGGACGTCAGTGCATCATCGGTAAATCAGAATTGGTGGGAAAAAGTTTCTGGATTGGAGTTGAATGTATCAGAACCAGCTAAAGTATGGGATGGATCCCGCAATTCAAAGCATAATTATACAAAATATTTATCTAATAATAAGTTGTCAATATATCGGGAAAAATTATATGATTCAGCAACTTGGACAGATCATCATAGTGGAGAAAATAATGGATCTGTATATCGCTTCCAGGGAACATTTGATATAGGAAACGTTGATCCTAATAATTATGCTTATACTATTCAACAGGTAACAGGAAATGACAGACTATACATAAACGACGATATGTGGGTATTCATATATCCCAAAGGTACTAATTTAGATAAAACAAACTTTATGGATTATCTGGCATTCTGGACAGGAACAAGAAACCAAGATGGTTCTGTAAAATATTTTAATACCCGTTTGGGAACGGCTGCAACAAGAGATGGAAATGCTGATTCAAACAATAACTTGATAACGTTAACAGACGGTTGGAACATGGTTTCTGTAAAAGATAATGCGGGAGCAATTATTCAGAGTATTTATAACAGCGGAAATCATGCAAAAGAATATGTGATGGATGTCTTTGTAGATGATAATGCCGAGGGTGGTGGAACATATCGTCTGACAGTCAACAGGCAACAGGTAGCGAAAACACCGGTAAAGATTAAGAAGATATCTTCCACGAGTGTAGCACTTCCAGGAGCTGAATTTTCTATAGATGATACTTCAAACAGCTTACATTACACAGCAACATCCGATGCGAATGGTATAGTTAGTTTTAGTTTGATGGATGGAACATACACACTGAAAGAAACAAAGGCGCCTTCAGGTTATGTTAAGACATCAGATACATGGACGGTTACGGTTAGAAATAACCGCTATGAGATTTCAGGTTTAACAAAAGGAACTGACGGCATTTATACCGTTACAAATAATTCTGAAAAAGAAGAGGCTTTGAAAGGACTTGAAACTTCCAAAACAGTAGAGGTAACAAATTACGATAAAAGAACTTACAAAATAAAATTAAATGCTTCCACAACAGGTCAGAGCCCTGACGAAGATGCAACAGGCGCAAGCGTAGTTCTTGTGCTGGATAGAAGCGGATCTATGGGAAGCTTAAAAACGATACAAGACGCTGCAAAGGGTTTTGTTGAGGAATTAAAAAAATCTTCAGATAAAAGTGAAGTGTCTGTGATTTGGTATAGTGGAACAGAGGGAGATGATCCTACTGTTACAGACTCTGGTTTTAAGGAGATTAGGACTAATTATCAGCAAATTAATGATGCAATTGGAAGCACGGGGGATGGCTCCGGTGGAACACCAATGGGTGTAGCTCTACAAACAGCAAAGACAAGGTTGGGGTCTGCTAAGTATAATGATAAGTATGTAATATTGTTTACAGATGGAATGCCTGGTTACCGTGATCCGTATGATAGAGATGATATTCGTTTTAACTGTATGGTTGCAAACAATGCTTACAATGCAGCACAAGATATAAAGAAGAGTGCGGTATTGTATACTGTAGGATATAAGTTATCTGGAAAATTACAGTGGGATCCTGGGCATAGTAGTACATCAACGAATAAGAAATATCATGGTGGAACATATTATGACCACAAGACGCAAACATCCGCATCTGATTTCCTTAAAGAATACATTGCGACGAAGGAAAGTGGAAACAATAAGTATGCATATACCACAAGCGACACCACCGGGTTGAAGGAGACTTTTAAAAGTCTTGCCGGAGATATTGGTGCTCTGTACTCGATTTCTCCATCAAAGATTGTAGATGTAATTGATGCAAGATTCAAACTTACGGATGAACAGAAAAAAGAGTTTGAGAAGAACGATGAAATTACCTGCAAAGAGAACAATGATGGCACAACCACCATAACATGGACAGGATCGTCAGCACACATAGGTAATAAAAACAGTACTGATAACACTAATAAACCTTGGTCAGCTACAGTTGATATTGTAGCGAAAGATGATTTCATAGGCGGTAACGCAGTTCCAACCAATACAGGAACTTCTGGAATCTATATTACCAACACGGATGTAAGGCATTTTGATAAACCAACAGTAAATGTCAAGCTCTTAAGTATGGAAATGACCGGTAAAGAGATAACAGTATATAAAGGTGATCAGGTAAACAGTTCTGAGTTCTATTCTGAATTGGCAAAGACATTAACTATTAAAAAGCTGGATAACGGTGAAACTCTCACAGCTGTACAGCCAGTAATCGATGGAAAAGTTACTTTGCCGAATTTAAAAACTGCTCAGTTGGATACCTTAAATGAAACTAAAACCTTAGTACTTGGCACAGATAAATCTTATACGTACACTTATCCAGGAACTACAGATGCAGTCGGATATTTTGAATACACTTATAAAATTTTGGAAAATCCAGGTGGAAATGCAAGTAATCATACAGCTGAAGATCCTGGAACACCTGCAGAACAGTACACCTTAGAAGTGACATTTATTCCGTATACTGTTAATGAAAGAACTACAGCAAACGGAACATCTGCACCAGCAGCAAATGGTGGAACTGTTGTATCACAAAACTTGACCGCATCAGCTGATTACAAGGTGAACATCATAGCAGGATCAATTGAGATAACAAAAATTCTCGATGTTGACAAAAATCAGAATGTGCCAGATGGAACAACATTCACATTCCATGTAGCTGGCCCTAACGATTTCAGTAAAGATATTCTATTAACTGTCAGCTATGATGAAAGTACTAAACAATATAAAGCAACTTATACTGGCAATGAATTAAAAAATCTTGCCAGAGGTGCTTATACAGTAAGTGAAGTTGCGACAGATAATTATCAGGTCAAAGATAATCCGATAATTGGAAAAGGTACAAATACCTGGTATACAGAAGATACTAAACATGACACGGTGACATTTGCACTTGGATATCACAAGGGTGAGAATGGCGAGAAAACAAATGTAATTGTGGATCAGAAGTATAACTCCTCAGATGGGGGCGTACTTGGTCAGGTTACTTATACCAATGAAGCAGTATACAAGAATTGGTCTGTGATTAAAGTTAGTAAATCAAGCAATGATCAGAAGTTGCAAGGAGCAGAATTTACACTTTCAAAAGACAATACTACATACTACGGTAGATCTGGCAAAGATGGAAAAGTACAGTGGTATAAAGATGATAAGTTTAAGAAACCGGCTGATTCAATTTCAGCAGGAACTTATACATTAAACGAAGTTAAGGCTCCGGCTGGATATGTATTGACAGAAGATACTTATACATTTGTTATTACAAAGAATGGAGCACTGAAAGAAGTTACAAAAGATAATAAAAAAGTGCAACTGACTGCTGATAATAATAATGAATATAAAATTTATATTCAAAACCAAACACTCTATTCCCTCCCTTCAGCCGGAGGCACCGGAATTTACTTGTATATGATTGGCGGCATGTTACTTATGTTTGCAGCCGTATGGATCTTATATAAAAACAAATGCAAGGAGGTGCTGGAAAAATAATTGTAAGAATTATTTTTTCAGTGGCTTCTTGCCACACAAAAACGTTATTATCCCATATGAGGGGACAATAAAAAATGGGCAACGCCCTTAAATGAAAAGGAGACAACAATATGAAGAAGATGAGAAAAATCTTTGCAGTGTTATTAACACTGGCAATGGTACTCGGAATGAGTATGACATCATTTGCAGCTGACGAAACTGTTACTATTACACTCACTGGTCTTGAAGATGCAAGTACAGTACAAATTTTACAGATTATTGCGCCAGATACCTCAACAACTTCTGGATAGGCTTTTGTAAATGGTGCAGGTGCAAAATATGCAGAAGCATATGGTGAAGAAGATACAGCCGCAAATGAACAGGCTATTATCTGGGGACTTATTAAGTATCAAAATAGCTCAGTGAAACTTCCTACCGGTGTGACTACAATTTCAGCTGATGCTACTAAAATTGCAACAGCACTTCAGAAAGTTGAAAGCTTAACTGATTTTGTTAATACAGACTCAAAAACTGCTACCGCAGTATCTGTTGCAGGCGTATATGCAATTAAAGCAACTGGTGAAAATTATACATACAAAACAATGTCTGCATATGTAGGTTTTGGCGATGTAGAAAATGATAAATATCCAAGCTTAACAGGTACAGAAGTTACTGCTAAAAAATCTCCTGCAACTGTAGTAAAAACCACAAAAGATACCGACAACGCAGTAGCAATCGGTGATATCGTAACATATGAAATTGAAACATATGTTCCAGTTATTGATCCTACAAAAACATTAAATAGAACATTCACCGTTACAGATAGAATTACTGGTGCAGACTACTATTTATCTGGTACAGGTGCTATAAAGAAAGTCACTGTTGATGGCGAAAACAAAACAACTGATTTTGATATTGTTCCAAACGGAAATACATTTACAGTAAACTTTGATTCTCTTGTAGCATCATTATCTAATGATAATGCAGGAAAGAAAATTGTCATTACTTATACTGCTAAAGTTACAGCAGTTACTGTTGAAAATACAGCAATCGGACATTCTACTGACAAAAAGATGTCTGGTAATACAGTGAATTTATATACTGGTTCTATCGAATTAACAAAAGTAGACGCAAACAAAACAAGCAAGGGCTTAGCTGGAGCTACATTTAATGTATTCAAAGATGGTGCTTCTACTCCTCTGAAGTTCACAAAAGAGTCTAATGGAGTATATAAATATGATCCTAAAAATGGTTTAGCAGATATTGTTACCGCAGATGGTGGTAAATTAGTTGTTGAAGGTCTTGATAAAGGTTCTTACCATTTTAAAGAAACAGTTGCACCAGAAGGATATTCTATCAATACAGATGGATTAACTGTTAACTTAACATATGATGGAAACAAGGCGACAGCAAATTTTGAAAGCAAAGGCAATTCTAACGTAGTTAAAGATAGTACACTTTCCGCTTTACCGGCAACCGGTGGCATCGGTACAACAATCTTCACAATCGCTGGATGCGTTATCATGATCGCAGCAGCTGGTCTGTTCTTCGCAAGCCGCAAGAAATCAGACAACAAATAATTGCAATAATTATTTATAACCAGATATTGAATCCGGGGCAGGTCGCCCCGGATTCCTAAAAAATAATACAACAGCAAGGAGAATTCGGATGAAACGCAAAGCAAACAAACTTATTATTGGCATCATATTTTTAGCCGGGTTGTCCTTACTGCTGTACCCATTCGTTGCAAACCAGTGGAATAACTACAGGCAGAAGCAATTGATCAGCAGTTATGAACAGACTGTATCCGAAAAGGATGCAGCACATGAGATTGATTATGATGCAGAACTGCAGAAAGCAGAAGCTTACAACGAAGCATTACTTCCAAGTATCCTTCCTGACTCATTTGCAGTAGCCGCAGCCAGTGACAAAGAAGACCAGTCCTACATGGATGCTCTGAACATTGCCGGTGACGAGATGATGGGAATCGTGGATATCCCGAAGATTGACATCAAGCTTCCGATCTACCACACTACCGATGAAGATGTTCTCAAACAGGCAGCCGGACATCTGGAAGGAAGCTCTCTTCCAATCGGCGGTAAAAGTACACACGCCGTTATCTCCGCACACCGTGGACTTCCGAGTGCGTCTCTTTTTACCGATCTGGATCAGCTGGAAGAAGGCGATCATTTTCTGATCCATGTATTAAACGAAACATTATGTTATGAAGTCGACAAAATTTCCGTGGTCAAACCGGAAGAAACTTCCTCTCTTGCAGTAGAAGAAGGAAAAGATCTTGTAACACTTCTTACCTGTACTCCATACGGAGTCAATACCGAGCGACTTCTGGTCCGTGGTCACAGAGTACCTTATGTGGAACAGGAAGTTGCCGATGAGAAGACACCGCTCAGCGGAATCAGTCTTCATACAAATTATCTTTTATGGGTAATTATTGGTCTTGTAATTACCGCAATCTTCATCCTTGTGTTATACTTAAAGGAGAAGAAGCTTCAAAAGAAGAAAAATGAGACCTCTTAAAAAGAGAATAAGAACGAGAAAGGGAATATGCCTATGAAAAGAAAAATCTCAACCTTCCTTTTCGGTCTGTTATTCTTGATAGGATTTGGGATTCTGATCTACCCGACGGTATCCAACCAGTGGAACACCTACAGACAGAATCAGCTGATCAGCAGCTATGACAATACAATACAGGACATGGAATCAGAGGACTTCACATCCGAGTGGGAGAAAGCAAAAGCTTTCAATGATACCATTCAGCAGAACAACCTCTACGGAGATGTATTTGGTGAAGATGAAAATGACATCAAAGACACCGAATACTGGAAGATCCTGAACGTTGCAGATGACGGAGTAATGGGATATCTTTCCATTCCGAAGATCAACATCAAGCTTGCCATTTACCATGGTACCGGTGACAAGGATCTGCAGACCGGTGTCGGACATCTGAACGGCACAAAGCTTCCGATCGGAGGGGAGAGTACCCACAGTGTTCTCGCAGCTCACCGTGGACTTCCAAGCGCAAAGCTTTTTACCGATATCGATCAGCTTGAAGTTGGCGATAAATTTTATATCCATGTACTGGACGAAGTCCTTGCCTACAAGGTAGATCAGATTCTTCCGATGGTAGACAAAGACGATCATGAAACACTGGAGAAAGCACTCCAGATTGAAGAAGGAAAAGACCAGGTAACTTTATTTACCTGTACACCATATGGAGTCAACTCCCATCGTCTTCTCGTAAGAGGAACCAGAGTTCCGTATAACGGCGAAGAAGATGCTACCGAATCAGTTACAGATTCTATGGTAAAATCCATTCAGAATTATTATATGCTCTATTTAATTTTAGGACTTTCAATCACGATTCTTGTGATCATTCTCTTGCGATTCCTTTCCAAGAGAAAAGCTCACAAAGAATAACCAAGATTTTTAAGGAGGACATGAGGCGATGATGAATAAACGATTAAAACAGGGAAGCACTTTTCTCTTAGCTGTCGCTCTTACATTTCCACTGCTCACTCTTCCGGGTGCGAAAGCCGCAAACGCGATCGATACCGATGCAGAGTGTTCCATCCAATTTGACATTGGTGGAAACAGCAGTGAACTTCTAAGCGCAAGCATTCCGGTAAACCTGTATAAAGTTGCATCGGTTGATGTATCTGGCAACTATACCGCAACCGGTACATTTGCGAAACTGGATCTTTCTTCCGTAAGTGCAGATAATCTGGATACGGCAGCCGCTACCTGGTCTGAACGTGCAGCAGAAGCGAAGAAATTGCTGAAGGATGACACAGAGCCAACTACAACCGTTACACTGACACAGGGAAGAGGTACTGCAACAGGACTGGATACAGGACTTTACCTTGTAGATACACCAAAAGTAATTACACCAAATTACACTTATACTTTTACTCCTTACCTTGTATCACTTCCGACCAATAATTACTACAGTGGTAACGGTGCAAGTGATGACTGGATCTACGATCTGACCAAAGAATACAACAGTGCAGTTGGTCTGAAACCGGAACAGCACGTAAGATACGGTAATCTGGTGATCAACAAGGAACTGGTAGATCACAATGCTACCTTCGGTAACAATGCAACGTTCGTATTCCAGATCGATATCACAACACTGGATGAGAAAAAAGAAACCAGAATCGAAGAACTTACCTTTAGCGCAGCAGGTAATGATTCTGTAACGATCACGAAGATTCCTGCCGGCTCTCATGTCAAGGTAACGGAGGTTTACAGCGGTGCAAGCTATGAACTCGCTTCTGCTAAAAGTCAGGAAACAGACATCATTGCTAATCCTGAAAAAGAAACCGAAGTAGAATTCAGACCGGCAGAGGTTTCATTTATCAACAAACACGATGGACGTACCAATGGCGGCTACGGTGTAAAAAATAATTTCAAACTGGACGAAAATGGTCAGTATCAGTACACCAAACCGGCAGCAAAGAACTAGGAAGGGGGAGTCGGAATGAGAAAGTTACATAAGAAACCACTTATCATGGCAGCAGCAACACTTGCTCTTACCGGAACCCTGGCAGTTGGAAGTGCAATGGCATACTTCACAACTTATACAACAGCCGGTGGCGGTGTGACGATGAATATGGGATTTACCGAAACCATCCCTAACGAAACAGTCGATAAAGATGGCAAGCACGTCACCATTACAAATACCGGTGATTATGATTGCTTCGTAAGAGTAACAGCATTTGCCCCGATGAAACTTACCTATACTACTCCAAATGGCGGATGGAAAGCCAAAGATGATGGTTACTGGTACTATGAAGGCGTTCTTCCGGCAGGCGAAACCACACCGGAACTCAATATCTCTTACAAATTCCCGGAAGGGAAGGATAAACCGGAAGAATTCAATATCGTGGTTATCCAGGAATGCACACCGGTTCTTTACGATGAAAATGGAAACCCATATGCAGACTGGAATCATGTAATCACAACTGAGACAACAGAAGACAGTAAAACCACAGAATAGGAGGGAACGAAGATGAAAAAGAAAAAGAAATCATTTCCAAAAAAATCGGCCCTGCTTCTGACAGCATCAGCGCTCCTGTTGATTGGCAGTACTGTCGGCAGTACACGTGCCGCACTCACCTACTACAGTGAGAATTATTCCGCACAGATCGAGATGCAGAATATCGGCGTATCTCTTTTAGAGAATGGCGATGTCGTCAGCAGCCAGGATTTTACATCTAAGAACCAGCAAGAAGTAAAAGACGGGGAACTCCTGACAGGCCTTCTCGGAGAAAAGGAGAAATTCGCACCCGGAAAGAAATACAAAGAAGAGCTCAGTGTTCAGAACAGCGGTAACATCGACACCTTCGTCCGTGTGATCCTTACCAAGAGCTGGCAGAACAAAGAGGGCGAGAAGAACACCACTCTTTCACCGGATCTGATCGAACTGAATTTCCTTACCGCTAACGGCTGGGTAGTTGCAGATCAGCAGACCACCGACGAAAGAACCGTTCTTTATTACACAAAGGCAGTAAAAGCCGGAGATACCACACCGGCATTATCTGACACACTCCGCATTGATCCGAAGATTGCAACAGAGGTAGAGAAAACAGTAAAGGACAAAACCATCACTTATACTTACAAGTACAATGGTTACACCTTCCACATTGACGCAGAGGTGGATGCAGTTCAGACACACAACGCAAAGGACGCAATCAAGAGTGCCTGGGGCGTGGACGTGAATGTATCAGACGACGAAACAACAATGAGCTTACAGTAGGGAGGTACAGAGTATGAAAAAGAAAATTTTGTGCCTCGCCATGACAGTGATAATGGCAGCAGGGGTACACACAACTGCATTTGCAAAGGATTATCAGGGAGCCGACGGATGGCAGGTTCATTTCACCGGCGACAAGATGGAAAGCAATTTTGAAAACAAGACTGTTTCCGATGAGCTGGCAACGATCCAGCCGGGTGACAGCATCGAATTGAAGGTTCAGCTGAAAAACTCCGATAAAGGCGAGACCGATTGGTACATGACCAATGAGATCATCCAGACACTGGAGGAAGCACAGGAATCCGCTGAAGGCGGTGCTTACGAATACAAGCTGACTTATGTTGGAAGTGACAATACCGAAAAGGTACTCTATAACAGTGATACCGTCGGAGGTGAAGGTTCTTCTAAGACCGGTGAAGGTCTGAAGGAGCTTGGAAACTCTACCGAGAAATATTTCTACCTCGGTCGTCTTGCTTCCAATGGTACCGGAACCGTACACCTTACCATCGGTATCGAAGGTGAGACACAGGGCAATGGTTATCAGAACACGCTCGCAAAGCTTCGTATGAACTTTGCAGTGGAAAAGGTAAAAGTAAGCAATACCATTACCAAGACGAAAATCGTCAAGACTACCAACACCGTTAAGACCGGTGATACCGCAAGAGTTCTTCTCTTCTGTGTGCTTGCACTCATCAGTGGACTGATCCTTCTGGCATACGGAATCTACACATATAACAAGAACACAAAGAAACGCAGACGGAAAGGAGAGTAAGCAGATGAAAAGATGGAAAAAATTACTGGTTTCTCTTCTGACTGTATCAATGACGATCGGTGCATCCACGATGAGCGTTATGGCTGCTAACGGGTATACCTATAAGGTAACTTTATCTGCAGGTAATAAAGGAACGATAAACGGCCAGGCTAAGGAGGAGCGGGATTCTCTTGTCGCCGGTTCTACTGTTACTTTTAATCTGAAGGACGTTCAGGTAACCGATGACAAATACTATGTCAAAGGAATCCGTCTCAGCGGACGTGACAATGAAGAAGCTCTTGCTTCTCCTGTATTAGACAATGTAACCGGCGATGCCGACTATGTAGTAGCCTATGGAATCAAAAAGGACATGGTTGCCTACACCGTAAACTATCAGGATGCTTCCGGTAAGGCGCTTGCAGAAAGCCAGACCTTCTACGGAAATGTCGGTGACAAACCAATCGTCGCTTATCAGTATATCGAGAATTATATTCCAGATGCTCTTGCACTTACCAAGACTTTGAGTAATAATGTATCTGAGAATGTATTTACGTTTACCTACAAACCGGGTGCTACAGACCGTGTTGTTACAACAACAACCACCATCACAACGACTGTTCCTGGTACAGCAACTCCTGGCACAGGTACCGGTAATGCCGGTACAACAGGTGGCACGACAGGCGGCACAACCGGTGGAACTGCCGGAACTACCGGTGGAACTACAACCGGAACTACCAGTGGCACTACAACCGGAACTACCGGTGGCACAACAGACGGAACCACAACCGGTACAACCGATGGTACAACGACAGATAACAATTCTCAGGATACGACAGCTAAAGATAAAGATACTGCAACATCTGAGGATGAACAGACACCAAAGTCTCTGGTAGATCTGGATGATGAAGACACTCCAAAAGGAAATATCGATGCGAAAGACAAGACGAGCAAGACTCCGATCGCAGCAGGGATCGGCATTATCGTTGTTGCGGTAGCAGCTCTCGCAGGACTGATCGTATTCTTGAAAAAACGTGCAAAATAAAAAAAGCGCGGCACTAAAGGAGAAGTCTTTTTTGAAGAGAACGAAGAAAAAGAAAAGCCCGGTGGCTGCATTTTGCAGTGCACTGGGCACTGTTTTACTGACAGTACTGATTCTTGCCTGTATTCCGCTGACGCTTCCGAAAGCTTTTGGTTTTCAGATGTACACCGTGATCAGTGGGAGCATGGAACCGGCAATCCCGACGGGAAGCCTGGTCTATGTCCGGTATGAAGAACCAGACACGATCGTCAAAGATGATGTCATTGCTTTTTACAGCAACAATGCAGACGGCTCGATCATTACCCACCGTGTAGTATCCAACAGCCCGGCGATGGGACAGTTTATCACCAAAGGGGATGCCAATGAGGAAAAAGATATGAATCCGATCCCTTACAACAACTACATCGGAAAAGTAAAGCTTTCTGTTCCGGTTGTCGGCGGTATCGCACAGGCTGCAACCGGCACTGCCGGAAAGATTGCCGCTGCATCTATCATCGGTCTTGCTGTGATTCTTGAAATCGTTGCTACCATGCTTGATAGACGCGATGACGAAGACGAATAAAAGAGAACGTTTTTCATTTTAACTTGCTAAAGTGTGAAACATTTGCTAAAATAATATCAGATTGTATTGTCAGAAGAAGATGGGGGAATTTCACAATTCTCCCATTTGTCATATATTGAAAAGAATGGAGAGGTGAACGGATTGTTATCCAACCAGATTTTACAGAGAACAATCAATGAAATAGGGGATATCATCGAGTGTAACTGTTCCATCTGGAACACAGACGGAGTGATGCTTGCAGCTGTAGGTAAGGAGAAGCCTGCAGTAAAAAAAGCTGTCTGCTCATTTTTAAAAGAGCTGGAGGTTACCGGCGTATCGGAGGAGCACCTAGATGAATGCTATGGTCTGTTTCCGGTTTATGATGATAATGAACTGACTTATATTTTCGTGATCGAACACAATAATGAGATTGATGTGCATACCAGCGGACGCTTAAGTGTCTGCCAGCTGGAGAGCCTTTTAAGATCCGGAAGCGAACGTCTTGACCGTAACCGTTTTATCCAGAACCTGCTCCTGGATAACCTGCTTCTCGTAGATATCTACAATCAGGCGAAAAAGCTTGGTATTACAGTTGAGCAGCGCAGAGTCGTCTATCTGATCGAACCGAAGAATCCGGATGACACGATCGTCCTGGATATGATCCGTGGGATTTATTCCTCGGGAACCGGTGATTTTGTTACTGCCGTAGATGAGGGACATATTATTCTGATCAAGTCCCTTGACAGTACGGATGATTATGATACGATCCGTTCGACTGCCGATATGCTGGTGAATGCGATCAACACCGAAGCTATGGTCAATGTCCGGCTTTCCTTCGGAACCATCATTCCCGAACTCAAAGAGGTCTCACAGTCTTACAAAGAAGCTGGCATGGCTCTGGATGTGGGACGTATCTTCTATCCGGAACGCAATATTTTATCCTACCGCGAACTCGGTATCGGACGGCTGATCCACCAGCTTCCCGTTTCCTTATGCGAGATGTTCCTGGAAGAAGTATTTGCCGGAAATACCGTTGATCAGTTTGACGAAGAAACCTTATCCACAGTTGATAAATTTTTTGAAAACAGCCTGAATATTTCGGAGACAGCAAGACAGCTTTTCGTCCACCGGAATACGCTCGTCTACCGGCTGGAGAAGATCCAGAAGCAGACCGGGCTGGATGTCAGAGTCTTTGAGGACGCCCTGACATTTAAGATTGCTCTGATGGTCGCAGACCACATGAAATTCATAGAAAACAGAAAATAGGAGGACATGATATGGTGAAATTATACAAAGGCGGTGCCTATCTTTTACACGGTACTGAGGTAATTGCAGATGCACCCGATGCACTTGCTGCCGTAAAAAGCAAGACAGGTATTGAGACAACAAAAGAAGCTGCTGCAAAAGAGACAATGGCTTATGGGATCTTAAGTGCGCATAATACTTCCGGTAATATGCAGCAGCTTCAGATCAAATTTGACAAGCTGACTTCGCACGACATTACCTTTGTCGGAATCATCCAGACTGCAAGAGCATCCGGACTGGAGAAATTCCCGATCCCTTATGTTCTGACCAACTGCCATAACTCTCTGTGTGCAGTCGGCGGTACGATCAATGAAGATGACCACATGTTTGGACTGACCTGTGCGAAGAAGTACGGCGGTGTCTATGTTCCGCCTCATCAGGCCGTTATCCACCAGTTTGCCCGTGAAATGCTCGCAGGCGGCGGCAAGATGATCCTTGGCTCTGACAGCCACACCCGTTATGGTGCACTCGGTACCATGGCAATGGGAGAGGGCGGACCGGAACTTGTAAAACAGCTTCTGAACAAGACTTATGATATCAAGATGCCGGGCGTTGTCGGAATCTATCTGGACGGCGAACCGATGAAAGGTGTCGGACCGCAGGACGTTGCCCTTGCGATCATCGGCGCAACCTTCGGCAATGGCTATGTCAATAACAAGGTCATGGAATTTGTCGGACCTGGCGTTGGCAAATTAAGTGCAGACTTCCGTATCGGAATCGATGTTATGACGACAGAGACAACCTGCCTTTCTTCTATCTGGAGAACCGATGACAAGATCAAAGAGTTCTACGATATCCACGGAAGAAGTGATGACTTCAAGGAACTGGAGCCTGGCGCAGTCGCTTACTATGACGGTCTTGTATACGTCAATTTGAGCGAGATCAAGCCTATGATCGCCATGCCGTTCCATCCGTCCAATGTCTACACCATCGAGGATGTCAATGCCAACCTTGCAGATGTTCTCCACGATGTAGAGCAGCGCGCGCTGGTAAGCCTGGACGGTGCTGTGGATTACTCTCTTCAGGACAAGATCGTAAATGGTAAGCTTTATGTCGATCAGGGTATCATCGCAGGCTGTGCCGGTGGCGGTTTTGAAAATATCTGTGCTGCCGCAGACATCATCCGTGGCAAATACATCGGATCAGATGAATTTACCTTCAGTGTTTACCCGGCAAGTACACCGATCTACATGGAGCTTGTGAAAAATGGTGCGGTTGCTGACCTGATGGAAGCCGGTACGATCGTGAAGACTGCCTTCTGCGGACCGTGCTTCGGTGCAGGGGATACCCCGGCAAACAATGCATTTTCCATCCGTCACTCTACCCGTAACTTCCCGAACCGTGAAGGAAGCAAGCTGCAGAGTGGACAGATCGCATCTGTTGCCCTTATGGATGCACGTTCCATTGCCGCAACTGCTGCGAACAAAGGTTTCCTTACTCCGGCAACAGATTTTGATATTGAATACAAGAACCCAACCTACCACTTTGATTCCAGAATTTACGCCAACCGTGTATTTGACAGCCACGGCGTTGCTGATCCTTCGGTTGAGATCAAATTCGGACCGAACATCAAAGACTGGCCGGCAATGAGCGCTCTTCCTGAGAATCTGATCCTGAAGGTCGTATCTGAGATCCACGATCCGGTTACAACGACAGACGAACTGATCCCGTCCGGCGAGACTTCTTCTTATCGTTCCAACCCGCTTGGACTTGCTGAATTTGCACTTTCCAGAAAGGATCCTGCCTATGTAGGACGCGCGAAAGAGGTCCAGAAAGCCCAGAAAGCGATTGAAGCAGGTACTTGTCCACTGGATGTACTGGATGAATTAAAACCGGTGATGGCAGCAATCCAGAAGTCTTATCCGGAAGTCGGCAAAGGAAATATCGGTGTCGGAAGTACCATTTTCGCGGTCAAACCTGGTGATGGTTCTGCCCGTGAGCAGGCTGCTTCCTGCCAGAAGGTTCTCGGCGGCTGGGCGAATATCGCGAATGAGTACGCAACCAAACGTTACCGCTCGAACCTGATCAACTGGGGCATGCTTCCGTTTATTACCGAAGAGGAACACACAAAGCTTTCTTTCAAGAACGGTGACTATCTCTTCGTGCCGGATATCCGCAAAGCAGTAGAAGATAAAGCTTCCACGATCAAGGCTTATGTCGTAGGCGATGATCTGAAGGAGATCGATCTGAAGCTCGGTGATCTGACGGATGCAGAACGTGAGATCATCCTCAAAGGATGTCTGATCAACTATTACAGAGGTTAATTTTTCTCAGACAATGATATGATTTAAAAGGGACGGAAATTTTTCTGTCCCTTTTTGCAACACTTCCGACTTTTTTATACTCTTATATACAAAGAACCTGTTATGAGAGGAGGGACTTTATGATCGATGCAATTGCATTTAAAGAATTATATAAGACGGTTTATCAGGATCTGTATCGTTTTGCGCTCTGCATGATGCATCATCCGCAGGATGCAGAAGACGCCGTCAGTGAAGCCGTTCTTTCCGCCTATGAGAACATACATAAATTACGCAAAGAAGAAGCATTCCGTTCCTGGATCTTTCAGATTCTGGCAAATGTGTGCCGCCGGAAGTTAAAGAGCCGTGAACGGACCGAGACCGAGCTGAAAGAAGATCATGCTTCTGCCACATACTGTGACGGACTCCGCACAGATGTGGAACGTGCTTTTCTTATTCTCGATGAAAACGATCAGCTGATCATCGGCTTATCCGTCTATGGCGGTTACAACAGTAAAGAGATTGGAAAAATGCTAAGGCTGAACCCGAATACAGTCCGCTCCCGCAGAAAGCGTGCCCTCGAAAAGATGAGCTGGCTTCTGAAAGAGTAGGATAAAAGAGTAATAGGAGGTGTTTCATATGACAGATCACGAAAAAGAAATACTGGATAAAATAAAACAATCTACGGAAAAAACTCCTGTTCCGGAAAGCCTTGCACCGGATCAGATTATGAAAATGCTGAAAGAGCATAACAGCACTCAGGCTTCCGGACATATCCCGAAAAAGCATGGATTTTCCCGCGGCTACCGGATGCGCGGAGGACTTATCGCTGCCGCACTGGTACTGGTTGTCGGCATTGGCGCCCACATCCGCCAGCAGAATCTTTCTTCAGACTCAGCCACTTCTTCCACAAAAGGCAGTTCTTCAATCGATACATCCTCCGGTAAGCTTGCCTCTTCCGATACTTTAGAGACGGCAACCGATTATGATGAAGTCTACACATACCTGCAATCTTATCAGGATGAGTTGGATTCTTCATCTGTTACCGGTTCAACCGACAACGGAATTGTTATGTATTCAACTGAAACAGCCGACAGTGGTGCACGCACCGATAGTTCCAGCTCCTCTTCGGATTCTTCAACAGCCTCTGCACGTGCTGTGGATACTTCATTTTCCGATACCAACGTCCGCACAGAGGGTGTCGGTGAAGCAGACATTGTAAAAACGGATGGAAATTATCTTTATACACTGAAAGCAAACTCACAGGAAATTTCCATTGTAGATATCCGGTCTGATCAGATGAAGGTTGTTTCCGGTATTTCGCTGAATGAGAATTTTCAGGCATCCGAATTTTACCTGAGTGACCAGAAGCTTTTTGTCCTTGGCAACATGCAGAACACGCAGGTTGATTCTGACAGTAAAACCTTGTACCGCGGCAGCTGTACCCGTATCCAGACTTATGATCTGGCAGATATCAACAATCCGAAATCCATCGGAACCGTGGATCAGAGTGGTTACTACCGCACTTCACGTTTTAAAGACGGATATCTGTATGTATTCAGCGACTATTATATTTACGATACGATCACCAAAAAAGATTATCCTTCCTATGTTCCGCTTGTTGGTGACAATCTTCTGAAGCAGTCGGATATCTATCTCCCGACGAACCATGCAGCAGACCAGTACCTTGTTGTCAGCTCCGTTTCCGCTTCCAGTCCGGATAAGGCAGCAGACCAGAAAGCAGTCATGTCTGAGAATGGCGAAGTCTATGTGAGTGAGAACAACATTTATATTTACGAGTATGCGAACAGCAGTATCCTCGCAGATAATCTTGCGGCAAAGAATCAGACGATCCTCCGCAAGCTGTCTTACAATAAAGGAAAACTTTCCGGCTCTGCCCAGGGCAAAGTAAAAGGATATCTGAACGATTCCTTCAGCATTGATGAGTATGACAATACGTTGCGGCTGGTGACAACGGTTACGCATAATGTCGGAAGTTCTTCACAGTCCAATTCAGTCTATGTGCTGGATGCAGATTTGAAAACAATCGGTAAGATCGAGGATCTTGCCAAAAATGAACAGGTCTATTCCGCAAGATTTTTGGGCGATACCGGTTACTTTGTAACTTATGAACAGACAGATCCTTTATTCTCCGTAGACTTTTCCGATCCGGAGAATCCGAAGATCCTTGGCAAGCTGAAAATTCCCGGCTTTTCGGAATACCTGCATTTTTACAGTGATAACCTGCTTCTTGGCATCGGTATGGATACCGATGAAAATGGCATTACAAACGGGGTAAAGGTCTCCATGTTTGATATCAGTGATCCTTCGGATGTGAAGGAAGTCAGCAAGTACACACTGGATCAGTACTATTACTCGGATGTTTTTTCTGACTACCGTGCAACACTGGTTGATCCGGAAAAGAATCTGATCGGCTTTCCGCTTTCCGGATCTGCCAACCAGTATGTGATCCTTTCTTACGATAAAGATCAGGGCTTCCAGGTACAGATGCAGGAGGAAGTCAACGGTAATTCTTACCTTGGAACCCGCGGTGTGTATGCAAATGAAAAGTTCTATGTGATCAATGGAAATGCAATTGAAGCATACCGGATGGGAGACTATGTGAAGATAGATGATCTGCTGCTATAGTGCAGCTTTGCAGAAGGAGCTGCCGCTCCGCATACTTTGTACACCATTCCACATCACCTTATACACCAAAATCGTATATACAAAAACAGGTGCCCACGGGGATATATCACTAAGATATACTTACGTGGACACCTGTTTTATATTTTCATTTACCTGTTATTCCACACCGTTAAAGCAGTAGGTACATACCTGGCATGCATCAATCCCGATTGATTTGATCAGATCATCCAGTCTGTGATAACGAAGTGAAGTGAAATTCTGTCTCTTGCGGATTTCCTCCAGCATTGCTGCATACCGGTCACTGTTCGGATCCGCATATTCACTCAGTACATTGACATCATTGTCGCCTTCCCACTCACGGATGATCCTTCTTGTGATCAGATCCAGGTCTGATTTGGAACGGGAGAAGTTCAAATATTTGCATCCGTACAAAAGCGGTGGACATGCCGGGCGGACATGCACTTCTTTTGCGCCACTCTGATACAGGAACTCTGTCGTCTCACGGAGCTGTGTGCCACGCACGATAGAATCATCGATCAGCAGCAGGCTCCTGTCTTCGATCAGACTATGTACCGGGATCAGTTTCATTCTGGCGATCAGATTACGCTGACTCTGTGTTGTCGGCATGAAGGATCTTGGCCAGGTCGGAGTATATTTGATAAATGGTCTTGCATACGGAATACCTGATTCATTTGCATAGCCTATCGCATGAGCGATACCCGAATCCGGAACTCCTGCAACAATATCCACGTCGATCGAATGGTCATCTCTCTGTGCTAAAAGCTTTCCACAGTTGTAACGCATTTCTTCTACACCAACCCCTTCATAAGAAGAAGTAGGATATCCATAGTATACCCACAGGAACGAACAGATTCTCATCTTTTCACATGCAGGACTTACAGTCTCCACAGATTCCGGTGTCACGTAGACGATTTCTCCAGGTCCCAGCTCTTTGTAATCTGTGTATCCAAGGTTGATATATGCAAAGCTTTCAAAGGAAACGCAGTATGCATTCTCTTTCTTTCCGATCACAACCGGTGTACGTCCGAGAAGGTCTCTGGCTGCATAAATTCCATTCTCTGTCAGAAGCAGAAGTGTCATCGAGCCTTCAACTACTGACTGCACATAACGGATTCCCTCAACAAACGAATCCTTTTTACAGATCAATGCCGCAACCAGCTCTGTAGAATTGATCTGTCCATTGGTCATAGACTGAAAATGTGTATGTCCATTTTCATAAAGATTCCGGATCAGCTGATCCGCATTATTGATCTTACCTACTGTCGTAATTCCAAAGCACCCCAGATGCGACTGGATCAGAATTGGCTGTGGATCGTAATCTGAAATACATCCAATTCCAATATTTCCCTTCATTGTATCAACATCTTTTTCAAATTTTGTACGGAACGGCGAATTTTCAATATTATGAATCGCTCTCTTCCAGCCATCACTTCCGTAAGTAGCCATACCTCCGCGGCGGGTTCCAAGATGCGAATGATAATCTGTTCCATAAAAAAGATCCAGATTACATGCTTCTTTTGATGCAACGCCAAAAAATCCTCCCATATCTGTAGGTCTCCTTTCTTTATCCCAATACCATAGCCTGTATTTTTCATCTATTTTTTAGTGTATCATGCATTTATGGACGGAAACAATAGCAAAACCCCGAATATATTGCAAATGGCTATAACTATTTCTAATCGTATTTATAATTGTTTGAATTTTCTGATATATATATTACATTTTCAGTTCTTTCTAATTTTATCAAAATTATTTTAAAATTATATTGACAAATAAGTATTTGGGTGTTATTATTAAGTCAATCCAAAAGAAAAGAAGTTCCTGACGAGAAAGGGAATTTCAAAAAGATATTTTTTTAATCTGTTACATAGTTTCATATATACTCGCCAAGAGTATAAGATGAAGAACCAGATCAGAAAAGGGTAACAAGAATAATTGTTATTTGAAGGTTAGAAAGTTTTAAAAAAGCAACTATACATTTTGGTTATGAGCGTTTTGTAAGCGGAGTGTGTAGAGAACAATTTTTAAAATTGATAATTTATAATAATAAGAGAAAATTGATATCTGACTTCTGAACAGAAAAAAGTATAAGAGAAAAAGAATATCCGGATAAAATTTTGGAACGAGAACGAAAGGAAGGAGGCTTTGACCGTTGGATATTTCATCATCTAAAACTCAATATGTTAATGGTATGGCAAATGTAAATTCCTGTGAGATGAGCCTTAACCATAGATTATAATCCGGTAAGAGAAAAGTTAATGATAAAAAAGGTCGGAGTAGTAGATAAACCGGAAGCGATTATAAGATATAAAAAGATTCAGCATTTGTTGACATATTGAAGTAAATACCACAGTAATTCAAGATCAGAAAATGTGTAAAGAAACATTCATTGATAAGTAAATTTAACAGTGACGAGAAAGCTGATAAATACCAAAATTGGATTACCTGATTATATAAAATAACGAACGATCAGAATTGATCAAAATCGATTCATATGATTTCATTTTTATAAATTTTATAAAATCTGAATATCATATGAAATGCTCAAAGAACTTACAGGAATAAGAATTACTTAATTCCTCCGATATAAAAATAAAAAATACAATTGAATATTCCGAGACAGCCATTCAAAAGATGGCTGTCTCCTTTTTTTCTGTTACCAGCTCCCAATTTGTGAATTTTTTGTAATATTTTTTTAACATTTCTGAAAAATATCAGCCGTAATTTTTGACATTGACAACGCTCTATGATACACTTAGTAAGTAAAATTATAAGACTTTTGTTTTCCGTTTCTGGTACAAAAGTCAGACTTACTGAGGAAAAGTAAAATAATTAATAATAATCATATGAGGTGAGAAACGTTGGATAAATATGAATATCGCGCAAAGACAGAGCAGATGCTTGCGTATGCCGAACAGAAGTCTTACCAGAAAGCGATGTCGATTGCAGATACGATCGACTGGCGTAAAGTAAAAAATACCGCCATGCTCTCTACCGTAAGCGAAATCTATGAAAATGCGGGGGAACTTGGTAAAGCACGTGATACCTTATTTATTGCGTATGATAAAGCACCTTCCAGCAGAAAGGTTGTATACCGCCTGGGAATTATTTCTCTGAAGCTGGGACATTTCGATGAAGCAGCTGATTGCTACGAAGAATTTGTCAAGCTTGCTCCGAAAGATCCAAACCAGTACATTCTCCGGTATAAGATCTTAAAAGCACAGAAAGCGCCAGTCAAAGAACAGATTGAAGCTCTTGAAGATTTCAAGCATTCTGAATACGTTGAAAAATGGGCATATGAACTTGCCAGATTATACGCTGAAGCTGGTATGACTTCCGAATGTCTTGATGAATGTGATGATCTGATTCTCTGGTTCAGCGAAGGTACTTATGTATACCAGGCAATGGAACTTAAAATGAAATACAAACCGCTGACTCCACTTCAGCAGGAAAAATACGATCATCGAAATGATGGTATCGGCCGTAAGGATTCTTCCAAGAGAAAACCTTCCTTCCGAAAATCCAAAGAACGTCCGGCACCGAATCCACGAATTGCAGACAAGGTCCGCAAAGATGTACATGTCACAGACAGTATTGATCTTCCGGATCTTCCAGAGCCAATGGCCCGGACACATGCTTCCGAACCAGAAGCTGAGTCACAGCCAAAAACCCGGATTCGAAGCACTTCCGATATTTCCACAACTATTTCCGGTGCTTCCCTTTCAGATGCTCTGAAAGCCGGTGTTGCCGTTGCAAGTGGTGCAGTTGCTCCTGAATCTGCTTCAGACGATTCACAGATGACCGGTAAGATGAAGATTGAAGAAATTCTTGCCAACTGGGAAGCAACTCAGCGTGAAAATGCAAAGATTCTTGAAAAGAGCCAGGAGGAAGCTGAGAAAGAAAAAGCCCTGCGCGAAAAGAAGAAAGAAGAAGAAGAGGAAGTTCTTGGAGCTACAAAACCAATCCTTTCTGATGATATCCGCAAACTGATGGAACAGCTTGAAAATGGTGAAGAGCCTGAAATCACCGATGAAGATGCTGAAGATTTCGTTGATGATGAAGAGGATGAAGCGACTGAAAGCCCGGAAGATTCATCCAAAGAAGCTTCAGACACTGACGAGGAAGATCCGGAAGAAAATGATTTTGAAGAAATCGTTGACTCCGAAGAAGATGATGAATCGGATGCGGTTTACGATGAAGAAGCTGAATACGAGGATGAAGACGATTCCGAGTATGACGACGACGAGGAATACGAGGATGAAGATGATTCCGAGTATGACGATGACGAGGAATACGAGGATGAAGATGATTCCGAGTATGACGATGAGGAAGAATACGAGGATGAAGACGAAGATGACTACCAGATCGATGATGAATTAGATGAAGATCATAAAGAGGATTTTGATTTTGAAAAAGAATCTGCTCTCGATATCGATGATCATGATTCTGACGAAGATGATGGTGATTTTGCAGACCTTGATTCCTTTGAAGATGAAGAAGAATTAGATAGCAGTGATGATTATCTTGATCTTGAATTTGACGAGAAACCGGCTCCTGAGCCAGAGAAAGAAACCTCAAAATCAGCGCAAACTCCTGATATTGACGAAGTTCTTGAAATCGAAGAACCGTCAGAAGATGAAATCACCGAACGCATGGGTAAATTCGATACCGGATTCGTTGTACAGGGTCGTTACGATCTGAGTGCAACAAGTGAGATTGGACTGAAGCTTGGACTTACTGAAGAGCAGAAACAGCTGTTCTCTTACTTTGTACCGATCCGTGGTGTCAGTGAACAGCTTGTTGAAATCCTTGATAACGACAAACGTTGCCGTAACCGTTATGGAACTTCCCGCACAGGCAACATCCTGATCCTTGGCCGCAAGGGAAGCGGAAAAACAGTCCTCGCAGTTGATATTGTAAAAGCAATCCAGAAACAGCGCAGACTCAAACAGGGTAAAGTTGCAATCGTAACCGGTGATTCTCTGAACAAAAAGGACATCGGAAGTATCATCGATAAGCTGAACGGTGGCGCACTGATCATCGAAAAAGCTTCCAAGATGAATGACAGAACCATCCGTGAACTGAATGACATGATGGATGAACAGACCGGCGAACTTCTCTTCCTTCTGGAAGACCAGAAGAAACCGCTGGAAAGAATGTTTGCATCCCATCGCGAATTCAAACGTAAATTTACTTCCAGACTGGAGCTTCCGGTATTCATCAATGATGAACTGGTTACATTCGGTCAGACCTATGCTAAGGAAAACGGATACCGTATCGATGAAATGGGAATCCTTGCATTATACAGCCGGATTGATATGATGCAGAGAGAAGATCATGCGGTTACTGTTGCAGAAGTAAAAGAGATCATGGATGAAGCAATTTCACATTCCCAGAAAGCAAATGTAAAACATCTTGTGAAACGGGTATTTGGAAGAAGCACTGATAATTCAGACCACATCATCCTGAAAGAAGAAGATTTTAAAGCATAAGATTTCTACAAAGAACGCGCTTCCGGCGCGTTCTTTTATATATGCAGACAAAACCGATAACTATAAACAAAGAGTTTTAGACATCTTACATAAGAAGTGTATAAGTTGTCCAAAACTCTTTCTTTTTATCGCTATTTCTAGTATAATATTCCTAAATATCTTTGATAGAAGGTGAATGGGATGGCAGTAAAAAAAACAACAGCACAACAGACCAACACGACCCGCAAGACGGCCGTAAAAAAATCTACTGTAAAAAAACCGGCAGCTGCTAAAACTGCTGCTAAAAAGTCTACAGCTAAAAAGTCTGTAAAAACTGTAACAAAAGATAAACCCGCTGATTATAGAATCGGCGAATTAGATCAATATTTATTCGGACAGGGAACCCATTATGAAATCTATAAAAAAATGGGTGCACATTTTGTAAAAGATGGAAAAAAAACCGGCGTATATTTCGCAGTATGGGCTCCACACGCCAGATCAGTTGCCGTAGTCGGTGAATTCAACGGCTGGAGTGAAGATGCAAACGTTATGAAGCGTCAGGAACCACTTGGAATCTATACCGCATTTGTTCCGGAAGCACAGCTCGGACAGCTTTACAAGTACTGTATCGAGACACAGACCGGAGATAAGCTTTACAAAGCTGATCCATTTGCGAACAGTGCAGAGTTGAGACCGGGAACTGCCTCAAGGATTGCTGATATCTCCCATTTAAAATGGAGTGACAGTGTCTGGATGAAGCACCGGGCAGAATGGGATTTCCATTCCTCACCGATTTCCATTTATGAAGCACATATCGGTTCCTGGATGCGCCATCCGGGACGTGAAGATGATGGGTTCTACAGCTACCGTGAATTTGCGCATGCAGCTACAGACTACATAAAAAAGATGGGGTATACTCATATCGAACTGATGGGAATTTCAGAATACCCATTTGACGGCTCCTGGGGATATCAGGTGACCGGATATTATGCTCCGACCTCCCGTTATGGTACGCCGGAAGATTTCGCATATATGATCAATTACTTCCATAAGAATAAGATTGGCGTAATCCTTGACTGGGTACCGGCACATTTTCCACGCGATGCACACGGACTCGCTGACTTTGACGGCACAGCTACCTTTGAATATGCAGATCCTAAGAAGGGGGAACATCCGGACTGGGGAACCAAGATCTTCGATTATGGTAAATCAGAAGTTAAGAACTTCCTGATCGCCAACGCACTGTTCTGGATCGAACATTATCACATCGATGGTCTCCGCGTAGATGCTGTTGCTTCCATGCTGTATCTTGATTACGGTAAAGAAGACGGTCAGTGGATCGCCAACAAATACGGCAGCAATGAGAATCTGGAAGCAATCGAATTTTTCAAGCATCTGAATTCCGTTACTACCGGACGTAACCCTGGCGCACTGATGATCGCAGAAGAATCCACTGCATGGCCAAAAGTAACAGGAAAACCGGAAGATGATGGTCTTGGATTCAGCCTGAAGTGGAACATGGGATGGATGCATGACTTTACCGAATACATGAAGCTGGATCCATATTTCCGCAAAGGCGACCACTACGGTATGACATTTGCCTTAACCTATGCATACAGCGAGAATTATATTCTTGTATTATCACATGATGAAGTGGTACATCTAAAATGCTCTATGCTCAATAAGATGCCTGGTCTTGGATTTGAGAAATTCGCCAACCTGAAGGTCGGTTATGCTTTCATGATGGGACATCCTGGAAAGAAACTTCTCTTCATGGGACAGGATTTCGGACAGCTCCGCGAGTGGAGCGAGGCGCGTGAGCTTGACTGGTATCTCCTTGCAGAGCCGGAGCATCAGGCACTCCAGAATTTCTACCGTGACCTGCTGCATCTTTACACACACAACAAAGCCATGTATGAACAGGATACCTGCATGGAAGGCTTTGAATGGGTCAATGCAGATGACAGCTCACGAAGTATTTACAGCTTCATCCGTCATTCAAAGGGCGCAAAAAAGAACCTTTTATTCGTATGTAACTTCACACCGATCGAACGACCGGAGTACCGTGTCGGTGTACCGCGCGGCAAACAGTACCGCCTGGTACTGAACAGTGATGAATTGCAGTATGGCGGAAGCGGAAAAGCCCGCCCGGCAGTATATAAAGCAAAGAAACAGGAATGTGATGGAAGACCATATTCATTTGGTTACGATCTTCCGCCATACGGTGTTGCTGTATTCGAATTTTAACATAGCAAGTCAATGCAATCTGCGCAAAATATTCATCATACGAATAATTGATTCCACCAATTATTTTCTTAACATTTCCCGGATTCGTTCTTCCAGAGTTTCTTCTGGAAGAACTCCGGTTGTATATCCACAGATTTTTCCATCTCTGTACACCACAAACGTCGGTACGATCTCAATGCCTATATACTCTGCAATCTCTTTCGATATATCAATATCAATCTTATAAAAAATCCATTTTCCCTGATACCGGCTGGCAATCCTTTCCACAACAGGATACATCATTCCGCACTTTGGACACCATGATGCGTAAAACTCCACAATTACCGGCATCCTCTGCTTTCCGACTGTATTTTCATAATCCTTCGTGATCAATGCGATACCCATACACTTTCCTCATTTCTGCCATCTCAGGCTATGTAAAAAGGACTGGATTAGTGGCATCCACATTTCGGGTTTAAGATTTTATAGACTTCCTGAAAAGAATTTCTGAAACAGATCAGCTTTTTATTAAATCTTGGATTCTTATAGCAAAACCCCCGCATACAATTCTGAAAATGATGCTTTTTCCGCATATCTGTTCCTTCCTGACTTCCTCTTTCTACAATATATGCAAAAAGACAGCCGATGTGCGGATTGCTCCGTATCTGCTGTCTCTTATATTGCCAGGAATCATCTTACGCACTCAGCGCCTTTATGATCTGCCTGTTGCATTTTATTCAATTGTCTTACTGGCGCATTGCGATCAGTTTATGGATCGGATGTCCCTGCCCGGAAAATTTCTCCTCGTACTCAGTCATAACATTCCCTCTGCTGAGTGTCGGATCATTGTGAAGATCATAGGTCTTCGCCAGAAGTACCCAGCCTGCCAACTCCACCTGCTCCAGTGAAAAGTCAAACAGCTCTCTGTTGTCTGTCTTAAATTCAACGACTCCGTCAAAGGCAAGGATCTTGTCATACCGCTCAAAAAACTGCTTGGAAGTAAGTCTGCGCTTTGCATGACGTGCTTTCGGCCACGGATCTGAAAAATTCAGATAAATCTTGTCAATCTCTCCGACAGCAAAAACCTCCGGCAGATTTGTCGCATCCATACAGATAAAACGAATATTGTTGACATCCTTGTATTCCTCGTCATTGTCAAAGCGTTCCAGCGCCCGAAGCAGTACGCTTGAATAACGTTCGATACCGATATAGTTGATATCCGGATTCTGAGAAGCAAGATCCATTAAAAAACGTCCCTTTCCCATTCCAACTTCAATGTGAATTGGATGATTGTTTTTAAAGATTTCATTCCAACGACCTTTATTTTGTGCCGGTTCGTGAATGACATAAGGACTGCTTTCGATGGCATCCTTTGCTCCTGGAATATTTCTTAAACGCATATTTTGTTCCAGCCTTTCTATCGTGATTTATATATCGTGACTAATATCTGATACAGTATACTGAATCTGAAATTGTTTGTCAAAGCCTATTCGTCAAAACGGAAGAAAGATGTAGAAAAATAGACAAAAAAGGCAGGAAGAGTTTAGGAAAGTTGTATAATTTAATAGAAAATCCACAACAAAGGTATGATACCAGAAACTCGCAAATTTTGCAAGGGAAAAAACAAAAATTTATTTCTTTTTTTCTGAAAATAGTGTATGATAGGAGACAAGTAGTAGAATATAGTTAAAAAATAGTTTAACTTAAGATTTCACTTAAAACAAGGAGGAGCTTGCATGGATGATGTAATTAGTAAGCTGGCAGAAATAGAATTGGCTGCCTCCAAAATAATGGAAAATGTGGTGGAGGAGAAAAAAAGCCTTTCTTTAGAAAATGAAGCCAGAATAAA
>ERZ780190.954-NODE-954-length-28828-cov-3.764432_pt1 | contig 28828 bp, 16 predicted proteins | sample MGYA00510980_ERZ780190 | MGnify/ENA primary metagenome ERZ780190 (study PRJEB29588, sample SAMEA1972188) | human gut metagenome | biome: human gut; feature: human-associated habitat; material: faeces | place: Denmark | collected 2008/2010 ... | reverse complement strand
CGATCACTCCGTACATCATGGCTGCCGACATCGTAAGCCGCAGTGATGCCGGATTCGAGAACCTTTGGGGATTGCAGGATTGTGCAGAAACAATTTATGAATTCGCAAACGAAGATCAGAAGAAACGCTACATCACCCGTGTGTGCCAAGGTGAAACCATGTCTATGGACTTGACCGAACCGGATGCCGGTTCCGATCTTCAGGCTGTCATGCTGAAAGCTACCTACAGTGAGAAAGACCAATGCTGGTATCTGAACGGTGTGAAACGTTTTATCACGAACGGTGACTCTGATATCCACCTCGTACTGGCACGCTCGGAAGAGGGAACTCATGACGGCCGTGGCTTGTCCATGTTCATTTATGACAAACGTAACGGTGGTGTTAGCGTTCGCCGTATCGAAAACAAAATGGGTATCAAGGGCTCTCCTACTTGCGAACTCGTATATAAGAATGCCAAAGCAGAGCTTTGCGGTGACCGGAAATTAGGACTTATCAAATATGTAATGGCCCTGATGAACGGTGCCCGTCTGGGCATCGCAGCACAGTCGGTAGGTATCCTGCAGGCCACTTATAATGAAGCATTGGCCTATGCAAAAGATCGTAAACAGTTTGGAAAAGCAATCATCGAGTTCCCGGCCGTAGCCGAAATCCTGTCTTTGATGAAAGCCAAACTGGATGCTACGCGCGCTTTATTGTACGAGACTTCCCGCTTTGTCGACATCTACAAAGCATTGGATGATATTGCCAAAGAACGTAAACTGACTCCGGAAGAACGTGCCGAACAAAAGACCTTTGCCAAACTGGCAGACAGCTTTACCCCATTAGCTAAAGGTATGGGTAGCGAATTTGCCAATCAGAATGCTTACGACTGTATTCAGATACACGGTGGTTCCGGTTTTATGAAAGACTATGCCTGCGAACGTATCTACCGGGATGCACGTATCACTTCTATCTACGAAGGAACTACCCAGTTGCAGGTAGTAGCAGCAATCCGCTACGTAACGACCGGTGCTTACCTCAACCGCATCAAAGAATATGAAAATGCAATAGTAGCTCCGGAGATGGAAGGCTTGCACAATCGCCTGAAGAGTATGGCGAGCAAATATGCAGCTTGTGTAGCGCAAGTTACAGAAGCCAAAGATCAGGAATTACTCGATTTCTGTGCACGCCGCCTTGTAGAAATGGCTGCTTACACCATCATGGGACACTTGATGGTACAGGATGCTTCTAAAAACGCAGAACTGTTCGGTACATCTGCACAAGTATTTGTCCGTTATGCCGAAAGTGAAGTAGAAAAGCATATCAACTTTATCCGTAAATTCGATAAAGACGATCTGGCTTACTACAGAAAATAAGCGGTAAACCGATATTATCCAATATAAAAATGCCCGGCCTCATCAACAAGCCGGGCATTTTTCATATTAAATAGGTAATCATTCCGCCTTTCCTGTTTCTTTTCACCATTCCGTTTCTTCCAGCTCATGCTTTCTATAAACAAGAAGCTGGTTACGGAGCGAGTTCATTTCCCGACGCATCCCCTCCATTCTCTCCAGAAGATGATGGATAGCATCGATACCTTCCATATTGATAGATAAATCGTAATACATCCGGCTGTAGCGTTCCACCTCCGGAAGTTGCGACACAAGCAGATAATGTTCATCTCCTTCGGTCCGGATTTCAATCAACCCTTCTTCTTGCAACAAATCAATAAACGAGGGCTCGATTTGACACTTGTGACAATATTCACTGACTATAATTAATTCGGTCTGCATAGTGCTGATTCTTTTTTTAGTTCATACTCTGTAATTCCCGGAACAACTCTTTCTGCCTATCTGTCAGATTAGTAGGCGTTTTGACATTATAAGTCACAATTAAATCGCCAAATTGTCCTTCTTTCTTATAGACAGGAAAACCTTTTCCTTTCAACCGTACTTTCGTACCGTTCTGCGTTTCCGGTTTTACTTTCAGTTTCACTTTGCCATTCAACGTATCTACCTCCTGTTCACCTCCCAATACGGCCGTATAAAGATTCAACGAAACATCGATATAAAGGTCGTCACCCAGACGTTTGAACACAGGATCTTCCGGAATCACAAACGTGATGTATAAGTCTCCTGCAGGACCTCCGTTGATACCTTCGCCACCGTAACCTTTTAATTTGATCACCTGTCCATTGGCTACACCTGCCGGAATGGTAATGCGGACGTTCTTCCCATTCACTGTCAACACCTGTTTATGGGTCTCGGCAGCATCACGAAGAGACAAATGCAGTTCTGCGTTAAAGTCCTGTCCACGGAAACCGGCACTGCTACGCCCTCCTCTGGCACGCCCTCCAAACATGGATTCAAAGAAATCAGAAAATCCTTCACCACCTGATCCGGAAAAGCCTTGCCCGTCGGACGAATACCAATATCCGTTCTCATCACCTCCTCCGAAACCGGAGAATCCACCGCCGGCACCTGCTTGCTGCCGCGCCCGCTTCTGCGCTTCAAACTCATCGGCATGCTTCCAATGCTCACCGTATTCATCGTACTTCTTACGTTTTTCCGGATCGCTCAACACTTCATTAGCCTCGTTTATCTCCTGAAACTTATCCTTTGCGCTCGGGTCGTTCGGATTTAAATCCGGGTGATACTTACGGGCCAACTTACGAAAAGCCTTCTTTATATCATCTTGAGAAGCACTTTTGTCAACTCCTAAAATTTTGTAATAATCTATATAGGCCATGCTTTTATATTTTAAACGTTTCACTACTATAAACGTTCACAAATAACACGCCAACATAGTATTTAGGTTCAATTTTTAAGAAATCTTCATACTCCCATTCCTAAAGCAAAGCCACCGGCATCCGAAACCAAAAACAGGAACCTTTGCCCTCTTCCGACTCGGCACCGATCGTTCCTCCCAAACGCTCTACAATGACACGACAAATAGCCAGCCCCAATCCGGTGCCCTTCACAAAAGTATTCAGCTTCACAAACCGTTCAAACACCTGTTCTATTTTATCAGCAGCAATACCAATGCCGGTGTCTTTACAAAAAAAGTATATCTCATCTTTTATTTCATCCAACCGATAGCCTATAGATATGGTTCCCCGTTCGGTAAACTTCATGGAATTGCTAATAAAATTAATCATCACTTGTGACAGACGAAGACGATCCGTCATTATTGTACACTCCGGTACTCTTTCCGTAAACACAATCTTCACATCTGCCGAGTGCTCTTTTTGATTCATCTGCTGACAAATAGAGTCTAACAGTTGATTTACATCAGTCGTGGAATAAGAAAAGTCCATAGTACCCGCCTCGATCTTCGACAAATCGAGAATATCATCTATCAGTTGCAAGAGCAGTTCGTTATTCACTGCAATTATCTTCATGTATTCCTGCTTCTCCTCCGGATCATCTATTTGGGAAATCATATCGGAAAACCCCACAATCGCATTCAGAGGGGTACGGATTTCATGACTCATATTGGCAAGGAAAGCAGACTTCAGCCGATTCGATTCTTCTGCTTTCTCCTTGGCTTCCCGCAACGCCTGGTCAAGCTTTAATTTCTCCGTAATATCTTCAAACCGTAACAAACCGCCTATCACCTCCTTATTATCATCAGCATACACAGGAGTGCCCGTTACCTCAAAATCAACACCCTCCACCCGTACGGTGTGGCGCACAATTCTTTTCTGCTCGATCGCTTCTTTGAAAGCACAATGTTCACAAGGTTGGTCTCGCAAAGCACTGGTCCGATAACAGATCATTCCGGGGGTGTAATGCCGTCCGGAAACCAGATTTTTCAGATGCGTCGTCTCTTCCCATTGTACCCTATAATCTTTATCAATATAAATCAATCCGAAATCAATACTCTTCAATGCCAAGTTCTGTTTTTTAATGGCACTTTCCAACTGGTTTTTGGCAATCAGCAACTCTCTTTCATATCTTTTTAACTGACTGATTTCCCATCGGGTTACCAACAACCACTTACCGGACACCCCACGGGAAAATATGGATTTCATCACAATCGTATCATGATCGACTCCATCGGTAGTGACATAGTGTTCCTCTGCACGATAAGGCTTACCTATTTTGACCAAATCTTCATCAACAGCCCGGTAATACCGTCCCCGCTCCTTGCCGTAGATGTCATAATCACTACGTCCGACAGCATCTTCACACTTAATGCCCGACTGTAACTCGGATTCTTTGTTCCAATAAGCATATTTGAATCCATTTTCAATATCCTTTACCATCACAGGAAAGGGAAGATTATCGAGTATGTCAAACAGAAAACGGTGATAATCCCGTTCTTTTACCCCCTTACTTCGCAACTCATGAAGTTTATACAATAAACATACGATTACTACCCCCATTAGAACCAGCAATCCATAAAGCCATAAATGAGTCATCACAGCCTCATTCCCCAAAGATACATTGTGAGTCATAAATCAATGCCGTATTTATGCGGTAAATATATGCATTAAGTTCAGAATATTTTCCAAAACGTCAAGTTATATTTTCCAAGTATTTCAAAACTTAAGATTTCAATCCGAAATTAATTATCATAAAAAAAGGTTCGCACCTGTGAAAGTCCGAACCTTTATTATTTTATCCTTAAACAAAAAAATATCAGGAATTCAGCAAAAGAATAAAACGGTCGATATCATCCTCTGTCGTGTCAAATGAAGTAACCAAGCGAATCTCATTGTTCTCCTCATTCCAAAAATAGAAAAAATAAGATTCAAGCATTCTGTCTATCACAGAACGGGGCATAGTAAGAAACAGTTGATTACTTTCCACCTTTTGAGTAAAACAGACACCGGGATAATCTTTCAAAGCATCATAGAGCCTACGCGCCATACGATTGGCATGAGATGCATTTTTCAACCAAAGATCATCCGTGAGATAAGCGGTGAACTGGCAAGAGAGATAACGCATCTTCGAAGCTAATTGTGCCGACTGCTTACGGATAAACCGCGCTTCCTCTTTCAAGGCATCATCAAAGATGACCACGCACTCTCCCATCATCAGTCCATTTTTGGTACCGCCGAAACTAAGCACATCGATCCCGCAATCTACCGTCAACTCTTTCAGAGAAAGACGAAGGGCGGCACAAGCGTTGGCAATACGGGCACCATCCATATGGACACGCATCCCGTATTGATGGGCCAACAAAGTAATTGCTTTCAGCTCATCGGGAGTATACACAGTGCCTAATTCGGTACACTGGGACAGATAAACAGCTCCCGGCTGGGAATGATGTTGGTCGCCAAAGCCATGAAGATATGGACGAATCAACTCCGGAGTGAGCTTTCCGTCCGGAGTTGCCACCGGCCGGATCTGACAACCGGTCATCTTTACGGGAGAGCCGCATTCATCCACATATATATGTGCAGTCTCGGCACATAGGATAGATTGATAAGGACGCGTCATCAACTGCAAGGCAACGACATTGCTGCCCGTACCGTTAAAAACAAACAGGGGCTCACAGTCGGCCGTAAATGTTTCTCTGATTTTCCGGACAGCTCCTTCCGTCCAAGGGTCATCACCATATCCCAATGCATGATTCTGATTCGCCAAAGCCAGTGCTTCCATCACCAAAGGATGTACACCGGAATTATTATCGGATGCAAAACTTCTCATATTTTCCTTCAATTGATTTTCCTATGCAAAGGAACGGAATTCTTTTTAAAAGAAACAACCCGAAAAGAAATTTATAAAAAAAGAGAGCCGGTTTCCACATCCATATGGAATCGGCTCTCCTGTTTGTTATCCTGAATACTAAAACTTAATGAAACAAAGTTACCGGAGTTTGAAAATCTTCTCCTTTCCCGGCCATTACAAAACCTTTATTATTCCAAATACGCGGATATCCGCCAATATTATTGTTAATAAACAACAATCGGAAAGCGTGTTTGCCCTTCTCCAAAGCAAGAGATGTACGCGTGTGTGAATGACGTACCAATTTACCGTCATTACTCAATACCACTTTACCGTCTATCTGCAACTCGTCCATCTCGGTAGATACATAATAGACTCCGTCTTGAGGCACATCAAAATATCCGGTATAGCAGAATGCCCCCTTATCTTCTAAAACTGGTTTCAAATTGAAATCGTCTACTATCTTTTCATCCTTCCAAGCAGCGTTTTCCGTATCTTTCACAAAATAAAAATCACCCTCTGCATACATCAAAGACACTCCCGGTTCAGTCCTCTCTTTGTAAGACGGCCATAAGGGTTCTTTCACTACTTCTATCGTACGCACTCTGCTCATTTTGCCCGAAGAAAGAAGGGTTGCAATACGTATAGTCTGATTGCCGTCTACAACAATGGGAGCGCTGTAGCGTTTGGAATGAACCGCCGGTTCGCTTCCATCCAGTGTATATACCATCGGAAGATTGCGGCTATTCGAGAAACTAAGCGTATCCGGACCGACAATTGCCACACGATCGGCCATCGGCCCTTCGGGCAATGGAATGTGATAATGAATATGATGTTCGTCCAAGCGTACCAATTGATTATCCAGACGACGTTCAAAAGATGCATAATCTTTTCTATCGGCAGGTGTCCAGGTAAGTTCCGCTACCGCCAACAGTCTCGGATAAAGCATGTATTCCGTATGATCCGGATTGACGGCATATTCTGCCCACATATTACCCTGTGCTCCTATCACATGTGAGCGTTGTTCCGCCGGTATTTTTTCGGACGCAGGATTGTAATGATAGGTTTTGCTCAGCAAAGTCTTAAAATTAATTGTAATAGGCTCCACTTCGATATTCCCCTGCCCAAAATCCAAATACAACCATTTGGCAGGTGTCATTATCACATCGTGCCCCATGGAAGCGGCCTCGATACCACCTTCCTCCCCACGCCACGACATTACGGTCGCCGTAGGTGCCAGTCCGCCTTCAAGAATCTCATCCCAGCCTACCATGCGCTTGCCATGTGCCAACACTACTTTCTCGATCCGGTGTACAAAATAACTCTGTAACTCATGGGCATCTTTCAACTTTTCATCCCGCATGCGCTTCCGGCACTTCGGACAAGCATTCCACCTCACTTTGGGACATTCGTCTCCTCCTATATGAAAATATTTACCTGGAAATAAAGATGCGACCTCATTGATTACATCTTCCAAAAATTTAAAGGTCTGTTCATTACCTGCGCAATATACATCCTCTTCCACCCCCCACTTGTTTCTCAACTGGAAAGGACCACCGGTACATGACAATTCCGGATAAGCCGTCAGAGCGGCCAAAGCATGTCCGGGTAATTCGACTTCCGGAATGACCGTTATAAACCTTTCTGCCGCATAAGCAACCACCTCCTTAATCTGTTCCTGTGTATAAAAACCTTTGTGTATACTTCCGTCAGCATTACGACGCACTGAACCCACTTCGGTAAGGCGGGGATATTTCTTTATTTCAATCGTCCACAGATGATCATTCGTAAGATGCCAATGAAAACGGTTCAGCTTAAACATAGCCATGATATCCAACTGCTTCTTGACAAAAGCCACATCATGAAAATGCCGGCTGACATCCAGCATCATCCCGCGATAGGAATAAGCCGGTTCGTCTTCTATCTCGACACACGGCATAGCCCATACAATATTATTTATAACCTGTCCACTCTCTATCTCGGCAGGCAAAAGTTGCATCACCGTCTGCATCCCATAAAAAATTCCTTGCGGGGACTGTGACCGTACCCAAATTCCTTCAGGAAGCACGGCTAATTTATACCCTTCCTCTTTCAGGTTTAAAGTAGTATCCAAAGCCAGACGAATATAATTCCGTTCTGCTTCCTGTCCGTCAGCAAGTTGATAACCGGTAGATTGCTTTATCTTGTATTTAAAATAACCGGCAACCGCATCGAGCGTATCATTATCGATAATAAAAAGCGTGTTAGGATTTAAAACAAATTCTCCCGTCTGTTGAGTGATTCTCTCAGGTTCGGGAATTATGTGAAGACCTTCATTATAAGGTTTCACAACCATCTTCTCCCCACAAGCAAAAAACACCAAAGAAAAGAGTGGTATCAGACAAAAAGGCTTGATTCTCATATATCACAGATTTAATTAATAATTATTTTTTCAGTTTCAATTGTCACCATAGTTCATACGCACATTTACAACCTCTTGATTATCGACCGGTACTTCCAGATTCTGATATCCCTTTTTACTAAATATCAATACTTCCTTATTCCCTACATCCATCCGATAGCAGCCCCTGTCATCGCTCTTCCCAAGAAGTTCTCCCGTGCTCTTGGCATAAATATTTACCTTCCCTATCAAAGTGGCCTGTACATCCCTTACTTCTCCATGAACGGAAATCGTCTTGCTGCTCTTTAGTATTTTTTGTTCTTCTACCAAAGCGGTGGATACAAATTCACCGACGGAGACTACTTTCGATTGAAGAATATTGTCTGACGCAGCCCCCACCTGTAACTCAAACTCTCCCGGTTCAACTACCCTTTTATTTCCGGCATTTACAATATAAAGATCGTTCACTGCGACTTTCAGTTTCACCGTTTCTGTTTTTCCAGCCTCAACATCCACTTTCTTAAAATCCCGCAGTTGCTTTACAGGAGTTACCACGGTACTAACCTTATCATTCACATACAACTGCACGACCTCTTTCCCTTCTCTCTTTCCTGTATTTTTAATATCGACATCAATGTATATCGTATCATTGAGTCCATAATGTTCTTTGTCTGTCCTTAGATTCTTATATACAAAAGAAGTATAAGTCAGCCCATGACCAAAAGCCCAAAGAGCGTCCGGAGAGGAAAACACATAATCTCTTCCCGGAGATTCATAGCTTCCGGGATTTTTGTAAAAGCCCTTGTCGGAAGGAAGATAATTATAATATACCGGCAAATGTCCCGTAGTCTGAGGATAAGAAAAAGTCAGTCTTCCTGATGGAGAAATGCTTCCAAACAAAATATCCGCAATCGAATTTCCTGCTTGTTCTCCTGCATACCATTGTGTCAAAATAGCCGGAATATGTTTCTTCTCCCAAGATATGGCAAACGGTTTTCCGGTTACCAATACCAACACTACCGGCGTTCCGGTCTCATACACTTCTTTAATCAACTGCCCCTGTACTCCCGTCAGGTTCAGATCATTCAAATCAAAACCTTCACCACAGGTAGAACTTTTATAATCACGTGCAAGGGCCGCACTGGCGCTTCCACAAAACAGAATCGCCACTTCACTCTTCCGTACCGCTTCTACGGCCTCCTTTATTCCACCGGCATTCAATGAAACGAGATCGCATCCTTTCGCATAACGGACAGTAGCCTTACCGCCCAATAATCGCCTGATTCCCTCCAACGGGGTAACGCCGTCTTTGTTATTACGACTCCATGTATAATCTCCGAATTGTACCTGGTCTGCATTAGGGCCGATCACCGCAACAGACTTCAACTTATCGGCATTCAAAGGCAAAAGCCCATTCTCGTTTTTCAACAGGACAACCGATTCATCCGCTATCTCTTTCGACAACCGTATGCTTTCTGCCCCATGCATCTCACTATGAGAATACTGTTCGCCATAAGGGTCTTCGAAAAGTCCCATTTTAAACTTGGCGTACAATACCCGGCGAACAGACTCATTCAAAACCTCCTCATCCAACTTCCCCTTCTGTATCAGGCCGGCCAACAAAGGATAACAATTACTGGAAGCCTCTACATCGAGCCCGGCAGTGAAAGCCTGCATAGCCGCTTCTTCCGAATTATGCGCCACGCGATGAAGAGTCTTCAACATTTCAATGGCTCCCCAATCCGAATATACATACCCTTTAAATCCGAACTGTCCGCGCAATACCTCTGTCAATAAATAATGCGAAGCAGAATTCGGCACATGATTCCATGAATTATAAGTAGACATAACCGCCAACACAGGAGTATTACGAATCACCATCTCGAACGGTTTCAAATATACCTCATGCAAATCCCGAAGCCCACATTCTACAGAAGCCAGATTCAAACCGCTCAACGGATTACCATGAGGGCCATAATGTTTCAGCATCGGAGAAATACCGTTGTCCATATACCCTTTTACTTCGGCAATGCCAAACAACCCGCATAATACAGGATCTTCTCCGAAAGATTCTTCCACACGTCCCCACCGCAAATCTCTTACCACGTCGATGCAGGGTGCCAATACCTGATGCATTCCCTGTGCATGAAGGTCTTTCGTGATCATTGCCGCTTTCCGGTAAGCAAGTTCAGGGCGGAAAGTACTCCCCATGGCTATATTCTGAGGATAAATAGTAGATCCCTCGTGTACCGAACCATGCAATGACTCCGCAACGGTAAACACCGGTATCCCCAAACGCGTATTCTCAACCATAAATTTCTGTATCAACTGCATATTCTTCTTACAGTTAACTCCTGTCAATGGAAATCCTTCTACAAATCCCCAGCTCACACCGCCGGTAAATTTCCCGAGCTTTTCCATATCCAAGTCCTGACCATTGAATACATTCCATGAATGGATATGCCTGATTTGCGCTATTTTTTCTTCCAGAGTCATGCGTCCCAACAAATCATCCACCCTTTCCGATATCGGAAGAGAGCTTTGCCTATAAGGCAATTGCTGGGCAAATATCATTCCCGGTAAAAGTAAAAAACCGGAAAGCAATAATTTCAATCGATTTCTTTTTATCATAATGTATTTGTTCTCGTTATTTCAGATATGCCTGTTCTATTTTTTTATAATAGCGTTTATGAAGTTCTTCGACAACCGGTATCGTCCCTTCCGGATTCACTTTGGAAAGATAGGTAGAGTTTGCCAAAACCCACTTCTCTTCCATCTCTGCAAAATCCGGATAAGGAAGTTTCTTACCATACAGTAAACTGGCTTTATAGGTTACATAAGCCTCCCAACGGGGAAGATAAAAATCACTCAACAGCCCGCTCCACTCCTTATTGGCATAATCATGCAGATCCGAATCCCTGTCGGTCCATGTCGTTACCAGCCTTTTGGCATTCGTAACGAAGCGTCTTTTTTCCTCAGGAGTACAACCTGCATTTTCGGCTTCCGTCAACCAAGTGCCAAGCATAAATTCCTTGCGGGTGGACAGCAGGCGGTCTTCATCCTTTATGACATCCAGAAATTCAGTGCTATATTTCATAAAGCCATTCTTATTCTTTTGATGAAATGCCTCTACCATTTCTTTATGCAGATACTTGGCATAATCGGATAGAACCTGCCGGGTGACATCGACAAGATCATATTCATAGGTATCGCAATGGTTAAATCGGTTTCTCGACTGATACAAAAACTCCCATGCCTCTACCATCTTTACAGGTTCGTAAAATATCCTGGCATTGCCCCACGTAGACACATGATCGATCGTATCTGCAGGACGGGCGCAAATATAAGATTCTACCGGTCCGCCCAACTCATTATGGCATTCATAGACGGTTTCGGATAATATTTTCCACGCTTTATCACAGTTCGTATCTTCCATGCCATACCTATAATAAGTATAATTGGTCAACCACTGGGGAATCTGGATACTATCCGTTCTCCATGCCATATCATACACCATATCATAAACTACCGGAACCGTTCCGATACCCTCAGGAGCAGTCCCTATACCGCAAATATTTCTCCCCATCGGATGTTCTTTTGCAAAGACGGCTCCCGAAGCATAACTGCTCATTTTTCCATGCAGCCCGGTTTTTCCTCCGAAGTTAGGTAAAGCGCACCATATCCACCGGTGATCCTGATGCCCTTCCGGCTTATGAAACATGGAAGTAGTGACTCCTCCCCACTGGGGACGTTCGCAGGCCATCAGATCCAATATGATTGTCTCACCGGGATTCAACCCGTCCATCAAGTCTTTTACCGGGTTATGCTGCCATCCCTGTAAGACCCAGACCGCTTTCGGGTTTACTTTCCGCATGGCCTGCAATATTTTCTGCGCGGCAAGTTTTACATGAATGCCTTCCGAAGTGCCACCCTCATGAAAAGGATCACCGCCAAAAAATTCCGCATCTCCAAATAATTTTTTCTGTTCTTCGTAATAAATAGCTGCCACTCTATCAAAAAGCGGGTCTGTCGGATCTAAAAAGGCCGGACGCTGATAAGCTTGCCACGTCCCCTGTTCTTTGATACGGGCATCGGGATATTTCTTTTTCAAAACATTGGGAACCATTCCATAAAATCCTTGAAATACCGGTTTCATCCCTAACTCCCTCATCCGCTTCAACATTTTCTGTTGCAGGTCCGTCTGTCTTGCAATAAATTCCGGACTCACGGGCCCGCCGAATCCTTCCAGATTTCCCATGAGCCACCATGCTTCATAGCCTGCTCCCGGAAGGAACGCAGCTATATCCGTTTCACTGAAATTCAATCTTCTAAGCGTATTCTGCCATACGGCATATTCTCCGTACACAGCCATCAAGGGCATGTTGATCCCTTGAAGAGCCATCCGGTCAATCTCTGCCTCCCACCGTTCCCAATCCCAGAAAGCCATGGAATAGCTATAAGTACAATAATTCAAATAATAGCGGTAAGGAAAAGAAGCGTCAATCCTGATCTTTTCTTTCACCGGAGGCAACGGCTCCGGCAAGTCGGACAAATTATTACCGCACCACGAAACAGAACGGTGACAGTAGTTCCTAAGATAATGATTCAGCCCACGTGCCATCGAGACGCCATTATTCCCTCTGATGATAATCTTATCTTCTGTAGTCTGCTCCAACTCAAAAAAATCAGAATCGGAAGAGAGCTGTTCAAAGACAAAAGAGGAGTTATTCGCCGGTAACAGACGTTCAGCCAACCCATATACCGGCTGGGCGGGGTTAGAAATCGAACATCCACAAAACAGGATGGATGTGAAGAATAATAGTACTTTCCGCATTAGAACATTTTTTATGAATTCAATCCCAATAATCTTTTTACAGTATGTCTCTTACGAGAGAGAGAAATTCGCAAGGGGGAAGAGACCATGCTATAAGAAATCAAACATTTATAATTTTACGTCAACAAAAACCGGATAATGATCCGAAACTGCACTTGTATCTACTTTTTTACCATCAATGGAAAGGCTGCGCACTATGTATGACTGGCCAACCTTAACCTTCGAAGCCTTTTTATTATCAAGTAAAAGTACATAATCGATCAAAGCTCCGCCATCCGTTCTTCCCGGAATGGAGTTACCGATCGTATCACTTATGATTTTAAACTGTTTCATCCACACAGGAAATGATATTCCGCCTTTGGGCCAACGATGAGAATCATTCAAATCACCGGCAAGAAAAACCGGTTTTGTTTCGTCTTTCACTAAATCACATACGGTTACAGCCCCTTCTTTACGCTTTTCATCATTAAGGTCGGAATGAGTACCGATAAAAACAAAATTCTTGAATTTTATTTTCACGGCAACCCTGGCCTCATCTCCCGGCAAAGGAATTACTTCAATGTTTTTGACAGACCGCTTTTTCCTGACCAGCACTCCACAGCCTATACTGCCATGATCGAATGAGGCAGCATTTCCATACACCGGTGTATATTCACTTCCTGTCGCATCTGCAATATCTTTCAACAGGTACCGCCCTCCCCGATGCAACGAAGCGCTATCGAGCTCCTGCAATGCTACAATATCGGCATCCAGAGCTTTAATTATCCGGGCCAGATTATGTACATTTTCTTCCGATATCGTTCCCGGGTCTGCGGCTCCCTTACAATAGTGCGTATTATAAGTTAACAAACGTATGGTACCTCTTTTCTTTTCATATTCCTGAGCAACCACACCAAAACAAAGGAATGACATTACAAATGTAAAAAATATTTTTTGAAACATGACCGTCGTTAGTTGTTTATTATCACTTGGTTATTCTTTTATCACTTTCCTCACCAAAGATTTACCGGCAGAAAATCCTTTTACGATATACACGCCTTTTGATAATCCGGATACATCCACTGCTGTTACATTTTCTCCTTTCATGCCCGCCATCTTCTGTCCGGTCAGTGCATACACGTCTATCTGCTCTAACGGCATCTCTCCCTGTATGCAGAATCTCTCTCTGACGCCATCAAAATAAACATTAAAATCCGGTTCTCCTTCTACATTTTCAATCGACGTAGAACCCGGAAGCCTGATATCGACAAATACAGGATAATGATCCGACACATTCTGCAGATTGACGATAGCGCCGTTGATCTCTATGGATCTCACTATATGTGTCTGTACCACTTCAATCCTCGAATTATTATAGTCATGGAAAAGGACATAGTCGATAAGCCCCTGGTCAGCGCCTTCTTCACCGTGCGGGCCGTTCCATACCGTATTACCTTTCGTATCACTGGCTATCGTAAACTTTTCCATATACACGGGAAAAGCAATACCGCCATTTCCCCAACGGTGGCAATCATTCAAATCACCAGCCAGAAAAACTGGTTTACGAATATAATCCAGTTCGTTATTGATTATATTCGCCCCTTGTATCCGCTTTGTGTCATTAAGGTCACCATGAACACTTATGAAAACAAACTTATCCAAATCGGTTCTCACCGCTATGCGTGGCTCGTCGCCGGGCAAAGCGATCTTTTTTATTTTACTTATGGGATAAATCGTTTTTATAAGACTTCCGCAACCGACACTCCCACCGTCCCACTTGAGCGCACTGCCGTACACGGGTGTGTAATTCAGTCCGGTCGCTTTGCCTATTTGCTCCAGTAAATAGCGTTTTCCCCTGCTATTTGCCGCACTGTCAAGTTCCTGCAACGAAACCACATCGGCATCCAATGTTTTAATGACCGAAGCCAACAGTCTCGTATTGGCATCATTAATACTGCCGGGATCAGTCCCGCCTTTACAATAATGAGTATTATAAGTTAAAATCCTTATTACATTCCCCTCTTTAGGGTATGTCTGAGCCGCCAATTCCAGACATAAACATAAGAATCCCCAAAAGATTATATATTTTCTCATAACACATTTTCGTTTTTCAATAGCCAACAGGAAGCATAATTCCTGCCGGCCATTAAACAATGAATACTTGAAAAGTAATTACTTCTTTATTATTTTGACAATATCCTCGCTTGTTGAAGTGGTTACCTTTACAAAATACAGTCCCGGAGTCAAATCAGACACATTGACTATTGTCTGAGAACCGTTTGCTCTCTTCACACAAGCGCCGGTAGTTGAGTAAACATCGATGCTTCGAACATCCGAAGCAACAACAGAAAGTTCATTCACAACAGGGTTCGGGCCGACTTTTATCTTCACACTTTCCGTTTTATTCACACCTGTAGAATAGCTGTCCACCACCTTCACCCAGACTGTATTCAAAGCTAATGCCGGATAGGCAGCATTCTGCATTTCACAACGATATACTTTTCCCACACACTCGCTTCCAAAACAAAACCAACCGGTAGCATCGGCGGAGGTCGGGGTTATTACATCGCCATCTTCATTCTTCCAGGTATAAGCCGTCAGCTTGCCCTGCACATCGTATTCTGCCGACAGATCGATATCCTCATCCACTTCTATCTCATATTCTCCCTCGTCATTTTTCAAACCTATAGGAAGGCCGCCCAACGTATTCCACTGAGATTTATAACCGCTACCCAATACTTTTCCTGTAGCCGGATGCAAAGGCAATGTGGAATATGTGAAACAGTTGTCCTCCAGATTTAATAGCCAGTCCAGGAATTCTGTTTGCCGACAATCATTGCAGACGAAAGCTGTCTCATCTGACAGAATATTCCTATACCCGGCAAGTTGACGGCACTTTCCGGTAGAACCGCTCAAATCAATTTGCTTCACAAAAGGATTACGTCTGATATGAAGATAACAATCATTCTCTGCATTGGTCATTGCTATTTTTACTGTATCCATTTGGGTATTCGAAACGTGTACGGTTGTCGCCTTGAAATCTCTCAGAACCAACTTTCCTTTTAAATTCTCAACAACCGGTAAAACCGGATACCACTTATTGTCTCCCTCCGTATTTGTCCAGGACAAGCTGCTGGTTTTACCATTAAAAGGAGCCGCAGCATTAACACATACCCCAAACAGCGTTTCGGCATATGTAGCCGAATAGGTATGCCATATTTTGCCTTCCGCATTCTTCCAGGTATTCATATCATTCCATGAGAAACCGTCTCTATGAATATCTATTCCCATAACTTCGGCGTTACATTTTCCCTCAATAGCCGAAGGTTGCTTGAAGAACGCCGCATAATCCGCCGTTTCATCCGCGTTGAAATTCCAGTTTTGTTCTTGTGCGAAACCTAAAGTACTTGCAAATGCGAGTACTGCAATAGCAAATACTCTCTTTCCGATCAAAGTAATACTTTTCATAAGTTCAAATAATTAAGTGTTAAACATTTGTAAGATATTTATAGCAGGGGCATCAATAGCCCCCTTTATTTCAGAAGTCAAGCCCGTCTTCCCAATTTGGATTCTGAGTAATATTTCCATTGGTCAATACCCGTTCTTGAACAGGTATGGGATACAGATAATCTCTGTCCTCTCTCCACACTCGAGGTTCGTCTTTCACATCATGAACGATGATATTTCCTTTCAGTCCGTCTGTGAAGCGGAATTCATCTCCTAACTTATAGAACTTCCGGATATTTTTAACAAGTGTTCCCGTAGGTTTCTTTCCTGTATAAATACAGATATCCACTTTATCCTTATCACGCAGTGTCCCGTCATTCATATCAAACACACCAAACCGATTGTCACCCTCGCCATGTTCTAATCCGGGGAAATACATTCCTAAATAAGGTTGTTCAAATATTTTCCCCTCTTTCCATCTCATGACATCATAATACCTGAAACCCTCAAGAATCAACTCCACAGTACGTTCACGGCGAATTTCAAGAATAACCCCTTTATTAACACCTGTTACATTAGCATATCCGGTTTCTATATTACTCAAATAAGGATCCGGATTCGCATTGGCTTCCGCCATATTGATGTTAGGCATTCCTACACGATCACGAATTTTCTTAATTGAAATATCCAGATCACTTTGTGTTAAGGTTCCACGCTCGGCTTTTGCTTCGGCAAAGTTCAGATAAACCTCGGCAGCTCTAAACAAAATATAATCATTGGAAGATCCCATATAGCCGTCTCCACTGGCATCTGTCACCCATTTTATGATCTGGTATCCAGTAGTAGACGAGCTAAAATTGGGAGATTCGACCGTAGTACTGTTAATACGCGTGTAGCCCGGTCCTACTACCGTCTGCGTCAGACGAGGGTCACGATTTTGCATTTCATCATAATACTGCATAGTCTGATACCCTTCTTTATCAGTAAACCGGCTTCCATCGGTCATCAAATAACTGTTGACAACTTTCTTATTCATACCGGGACGTCCATACGTAGGCCCCATCGTATTATAATTGGCTTCATGCATAACCGCCTTTCCCTTGTCATAGTCTCTTGCCAGAATGACTTCCTGAGAAATCGCATCCATGGAAGAGAACAGGTCACGATAAGGTTTCTCACCATCTTTATAAATAGAGTAAGGGCTGTTTGTTATAAAGTCTTCTGAAACAGAAATACATTTATCCAGATAGGTTTCATAACCCGCTATGCCATGATATTTCCGAAATGTACCCTCAAAAAGACAGATCCTCGATTTCAGTGCCATTGCCGTCCATTTGGTCACCCGGTAGAGTTCCGCCGCATCAGAAATATGCTTGATTGCATAATCTATATCTTCAATGATTTTTCCCATAACAAACTCTCTGGTATCCCGGGGCTTCATCAAATCTTCATCATTCGATGCCATCGCTTTATCGTACCAGGGAACATCACCGAATCGCTTTACTTTCTCAAAATAAAAGTACGCTCTGAAAAAACGTGCAATACCGTCATACTGTTCCCGAACAGTCGTATTGGAGCAACGTTGAGAATGTTCCAGATAAAAATTTATATTACGCAAATATCCCCAATCCCATCCGCCACCGGTAGTAGGGATCGTTCGTGAACCGATGATCGCTTCCGGCAAAGTAAACACGCACACAATATCATCGCTCTCCCCATAACCGGAAGAAGCACCCGGAAACATTCCATAAAAATTATTCGTCGCACTCTTTAACTCCATTTCATTATTATAATAAGTTTCCGGAGCCAGAGAGTCAAGTGGAAATCTATCTAACATATCAGCGCAACTTGTTGTACCCAACAATAACATTGCTACATATATATATTTAACTCTTTTCATTTTCATACTTACTGAAGGTTATTAAAAAGTTACATCTAAGCCAAAAGAGAATGTTTTAGCATAAGGATATACCCGGGCATCGGCATCGGCCGAGAATTGTTCCGGATCTATATATTTGGTTTTCAATTTCGTCCATGTCAACAAATTATCACCACTGAAGTAGAACCTCACACGCTCCATTCCTACCTTCGTAGTCCATTGGGCAGGAAGCGTATATCCCAACGTCAGATTTTTCAAACGGCAATAAGCAAGATTCTGCAGATAACGGTCATTGACTTTTGCTAATGAACGGTCGCCCTGTGCCGCATATCCACGCATTCTCGGGAAATAAGCATCCGGATTCTCTTCCGTCCAGATATTATCGACCCAATCAATTGGAGTGAATGAGGCATACGGACGGGCAAACCCTCCCCAAAAAAGCATGGCATTGCCTCCCGGATAACGATTCTGCCGGCCTACTCCCTGGAAGAAAGCAGAACAGTCGAAACCGTACCAGTTGAAGCCCAAATTTCCACTGTATGTATAGCGTGGTCTTGAGTTACCTATAATGCGCATATCTCCACGGTCGTCCGCTGTTTTTTTACCATCATCAATCCTTCCGCTTCCATCAAGATCGGCAAAAATCATATCACCGGCTTTCAAACCTTTATTTTCTCCAATAGCGGTTTCTAAGATGTTCTTACAAACATAGCTGTGATCTATCGCTTCCTGATAAGCTTTTGCTTCCTCGTCCGTACCGAATAAACCGGTAACATGGTATCCCCATATTTCTCCGATTTCCATGCCTACATAATAGTTGGACTTGCTAAATTCTTTCAACGGATTATCGTATTTCGTTATATGCGAACGACTGTCTGCCAGACTGAGTGACACATTGTAACTAAACGGTTTATCCAACAAGGTGAAACTGTCATTCCAACTCAACGTCATTTCAAAACCTTTTGTACGAAGATCTGCAGCATTCTCTTTAGGTGAAGTAGTCCCATAAACACCCGGCAAGGCTTTACCTGCAATAAGCATATCCCTGGTATCACGGATAAACACATCTGCACTATAAGTCAACCTGTTATTGAAAAATCCCAAATCGATACCCACATTCTTATGTATAATGGTTTCCCAAGTCTGGTCTCCTGCCGGAGGAGGGGTTACACTGGCATAGGTCAATCTGTCACCATCCAGCAGATATCCGTCATAATATGCCATAGTCAGTGTCTGAAGATAAGGATAACAATCCGTTACTGCCTGATTTCCCAAAGAGCCGATAGAACCTCTTATTTTTAAATTAGACACCACATTCCGAATCGGCTCAAAGAACTTTTCTTCACTTGCACGCCATCCGGCGGAGAACGACGGGAAAGTACCGGAACGCTGTCCTTTCGGAAAACGCGAAGAAGCATCCCAGCGAACATTAAACTCTGCCAGATATTTTCCCTTCCAGTCATAACCGAGACGACCGAAATAACCAAGTAAAGCCCATTCATTCTGGCCGCCTTCCAAAGTTACATCCTTCGAGATATCCCCTAAATTAAAGTCGTTCAAATTATCCGACTGGATATTCAATTTTGTTGCATAGATTCTCTTATAAGCATTCTGCTCATAGTTGAAACCGGCTACGGCACGCAAATTGTGTCCGCCAAAAGATTGTTCGTAATTGAAATAAGCATCTGCACTATGATAGTAAACTTTCTCGTTCAACTGACGCAACTTATTTTTAAACAATGAACCATCGGCATCCTCAAGAACTCCGGGATATTGTGAGAACTGGGATTTTGCCGTACGCTCCATATAATCAACCGTATTATACTTAAAACTGTAGTTGGCATTAAAAGATAGCCCTTTATATATTTTAAATGTAGCACCTACGGTATAAGTCATCTGCTTTTTATCTTCCACCGATTTAGAATTACCATCAGCAGTCATTATATGGACTCCATCAGTAGGCTGCTGGCCAATAATCGGGTTACTGAATACGTGTGTTCCGTCCGGATTATAAGGCATCAGGAATGGCATTGCATGGAAAGTATAATTAGGTAAATTGTTTCCGTGGCCTAATCCCGGAGCCGAATATTTGGAAGAGAAGAAACTGGTTGCAAAATTCAATGACAACCAAGACTTAACCTCGGCATTCAAACGGGCTCTCAGATTCCCAGTCTTATATTTATCCGGATTTTGTGCATAAATACCGGTCTGTGTATTGAAATTTCCACTTACCAGATAATTTATTTTATCAGTTCCGCCCGATATACTCACATTATTGTCCCATGTAGGGCGACTTGATTTTATCAAATAGTTATACCAGTCGAAATTAGCATAATACATATACTTATCCACACCGTCGCGATTCTGCACAACCGTCCACGGGCGTTCCGGATTCTCGGTTTTGTCATAACGACGGGCCTCGAGTTCTTTATAGTCGTCCTCCGTATACCGGGTATAAGAGTTTCCATTATAAGATCTCATAAAGCCATCCACTAACTTGGCCGCATCATATCCGGAAGTTATAAAATCGGTTTTCGTTGTTTCGGTAGAGAAACTGAACCTGCCATTATAATTTACCTGCATTTTTCCGGCTTTCCCTTTCTTCGTAGTCACCAATACTACTCCAAAAGGTGCTCTGGCACCATATATGGCAGCAGAAGAAGCATCTTTCAAAACAGAAATAGACTCAACATCACGTGGATTCAGATTATCAATGCTACCCTCAATGCCATCGATCAATATTAATGGTTTGGACTCCTGATTGATAGATGCAAAACCGCGAATATTCATACTGGTTGTCTCACCCGGCTTTCCGGAACCAAAAGATATATTCAAATTCGGAATTGCCCCCTGAATGGCTTGTCCTAAGTTAGCTACCGGACGATTCTCAATCGCCTTCGAATCGGTATAACCGATCGCTCCTGTCAGATTGACTTTTTTCTGCGTGCCATAGCCGATTACTACCACTTCTTCCAGTGCCTTGCTATCTTCAGTCATCCTAATGTTAATATTCTGTTTTTCTTTCACTTTTACGGTTTGTGGCTTATACCCGATATACGTAAAAGTAAGGGTATGGCCTACCGGTACCTTTACATGATAAATTCCATCAATATCGGTTATTGTGACCCCTACCCCGTCTACTGCGACATTCACACCAATCAGAGGATCACCGGCATTATCAACCACTTTGCCACTCACATCCAAGTCGTTTCCCACCTGTTTTACAACCTGCGCTTTAGAAAGAATGATGTGATTGTCTTTAATTTCATAGCTCAGTTTTTGTCCTTCAAGGATAAGTTTGACAGCCTTTTCCAAAGGTTCGTTTTTAAAGTTCAACGTAATACGCTGATTCATGTTGACATCATTTACATTAAAGAAAAAAGACTTTCCGGTCTGTTTTCTTACAGCTTCAAGAGCTTCCTTAACCGTTACATTCTTTAGGTTAAGCGATACATTTTGCGCCTGGATGAAAGTGCACCAACAGAACAACAATAATGTAAACAGTCTCAATTTTCTTTTCATCATAAGAATTAAATAAGATTAATACGGATAAAATCAGTTAAGTAGGAATTTCAAAACATTGTATACATAGATTAAATATTCCGGTTTATATGAAAGACAGGTAAAAGAGAAATGTGTGTAGTCTGATTTTTACTTTTTTTCTTAAAACCTCAATATATCAATCTGGCAAAATGATATTTCCAATCCCGTACAATCCTTTTATTGGGAAAAATGATGTATAGAGAGGCAATTACGTCTTTATTTTCCAATCGTCTCTTTTCAATTTATCAGGTTCAGAGTCAACTACAGAATACATTCCTTGCACTTTCAGATATTTACTACACAAATCAACACATATCTCGCACTATATAACACTTTTTGCTACTTAATAACGAATCAAAATCAGATAGGAGATAGGGCAAAAACATGATTTTTGAGGAAGCAATATACCCACTTTACAGAGCTTTTGTCGCTCCTCGTAGAGTCTTATGCCGTTCCTCTACGAGTCTTTTATATTTTCTCGTAGAGGAACCGTACTTATTATATAAAGATAGTAAGGTCAAGGTATGTAGAAAACAACATATTCATTCAAATTAAGTGAATATATGCAGAAAAGAGAGAGTCATATATTGAATTATCATACAATCCATTTTCTATTTGAAATAAATTTGCAGAATAGCATGTCAGAAAAAAGACAATATAAAATCAAAAGAATAGTATAATCCGCTTTTTAGTAACACTTTTTTCAAACAGCTACCTTGAATTTCTCTAACTATGGTTCCAGTACATTTATAAAAATTAGAATAGATAACAATAAAACCATCTACCTCAACGATTTCTCTATTTTATCAATGAAGGAATATTTCCAATCCATCTCATCCCTGCCGGACAACTTTTACGAATACGATTACCCGGTAAAACAACTTCTACCTCCACATCACCGGATAAATTAAGATGTATTCCCACAACCGTTTCTTCATCGGGAGCAATGCAAAGAATCCCCTCTTCATATTCGGCTGTACAATTCCAACACCCGGCCGGCCCCATCCGCCACAACATAAGCAGAGGTCAAAGCACATTCTTCCATTACCTTAAAGATCTCCTGTATGGTGTTATCACCCGCACCACCCCGCTCACCAAATGCACAAACGGCATTCTCATTATCCGGTCTCAGCCAGGGACTGATCATATCCAAATACTGTTCTCCGACGATGGAATCCACCGGATGCCAATCATGTTGCCTGTCGGTCCTTTCCATACAAACCTTACCTTTGATATAAGGATCGGGAAGAAATCCCCACCGCAAATGCCCGTTCAATTCCATAAATTGAGCACATGCACCTAACGTATCCATAAAATCGGATAGATAACGGACTTCTCCCGTCAACAGGTAAAGGTAATAACACGCATAGATCTTCCATGCCGTCCAGCCGTGAGGAGAATTCATTACCTGATTCGGTACAAAATAAACATCAAGGGCCTCCCAATAACGCAAAGTTCCCCCTCTCATACGACAATCCGGAATTAACTGCTGTTCCAGACATTGATGCTTGCCCATCAGATAAGCAGCAGCAGAAGTATATCGCTCCCGTCTTGCAGAATCACCTTCCAACAACGCCCGCAGCGCCAATTGCAAGGCACTGCAGGTTATCATTCCATCTTCAAAAGTCATATCTCCTTCTGTCTGAATATTATCGAGTCGAAGCAATAAATCATCAATCGCCCTTTCTGCCGATTCTTTATGCCGTACATAACGCTCTTTCCACAAAGGGGAGCCGATAAGCCCTCTTTCGGCTGCCACCAATTCAAGCATCGATTTGGCCGGATAAATAACAGCCGTATAATGGGTCCCCTTGGAACGGTACGCACCGTCCTCCGACTGCACTTTCTCCGAACATAAATAATCGCCCACATGAGCTGCCTTTTCAAGATAACCGATATCGCCTGTAGCCTCCCATAAATCAACCAGCATTCCAACGAGCGTAGAGAAATTCTGTACCCTGTCCGGTGCGGCTTCAGATTTAGGAATCCAAGTCAACGTATCGATAAAGAAAGGAAGCGTACGGTTAAAACGTTTCTCAAGTATACTATCCACAGAAGTCTCCGGAAAATGGCGAGCACCCAGAAAAGCTGTATAATATCCATAAAAAGCTTCACATCCATTTGAAAAAAGAGGTGGATTCCTTGCCACAAAATCACGGGCATTCTTCATATACCAAGACCAGGGATTGCGTATGTAAATACTGGCTTCTGCTGTTTTTCCATTGATAGCCGTAGCCGTAATCCGATAAAGCCCTTTCTGTGAAGAAGGAGAAAATAAAGCAGAATATACATTATCAGCGACACCATCAACCGGCAAAACAGACTGCGTACCATCGGGTGCTTTTACGATCAGTTTTTCCAAACCGCTCTGGCTATGGATAAGTAAACGACTCGTTTCGTGTCCGGCCATCGTATATTTCTCACATTCAATCATCGGAGCCTGTATCCATTGAGATAGCTTTTCTTTCACTCCGGCAAGCCGGTCGACCACTCCCAAATGTAATGTCCATTTTCTTGTTTCATGTGGTTTCAGTGAAAGATTGTTCTGGGGATGCCGCTCCGGCAAAGGCAGGCAGTGCAACAAATCGAGACTCCCTGTCTTTATCTGGTGCCCCCACTTCCACTCCATCGATCCTTCATATACATAATTCAATGTATAAGAAGCTACCGGTTCTTCGACCCCGATTCCCATAATGATCTGACGTGGAGACATAAAATATCCCCAAGCAAAATCCTTCTCACAACGCAGCAAAGTAGGGAAAAACTTAGTATCCCAATCCGGATATGTTTTCATCTCCGAATCAACTCCTATAAAAAGCCGGGAATATTCAGGTCTAAAAACATCATCTCCCCGATTAGATATAGTACATTCAACAATCAAATGATCGTATGCTGCCTTATATCGAAGTGTGTAATAAATATCACCCTGATGAGCTTCGAACACATAAAGCTGCTTTTTCGAAGGACACAATTGCATGCCACTCCATGCCGGCCCTGCCAAGCTGTCATCTCTGAAAGGAATCGTTTCCCAAACATCTCCCATCAATTGTCGGAACTGTTTTATGGTTCCTCTATCCGGATGAACAGATACCTCCCATCCGTATTTTTCACCTCCTACCGTCAGATATTCAGTTGACGAGAGAGTAAAGGGATAGATTATAAACAAAAATACAAAACAATGAAAATGAATGAATTTGCGCTGATCTTTCATGAATAATTCTATTTAGGAAATTGCACACCGACTGTATCAGAACAATACAGCCCCGACAAATTCCGGATAAACAAATATCTATGTGTTAATTAATCAGCATAAAGGCAGACAGAGAAAAAGCATCAATGGAAAATGCGAATTTCACTCTTGTCCATATCGTAATGATAATTAAATTTATTCGTAGCAGACATAATATCCATAATTTGCACAATATTGTCCGCTCCGATAGTTATATCACCATAAAAAATCAAATGCTTCAAATCATCATTGTCAAAATGAATGGTGACATCAAATGCCCGTTCCAAAATTTTAGCTATATTACCTAATTTCTCCTCATTAAAGAATACATTATTATCAATCCACGCATTCATATATTCAGCATTGATATCTTTGACGGTCAAGACTCCACTCCTTTTATTACAGGTTATCAATTGATTGGGTTTCAACAAAATAGATTTATCAAACCTACTGTCACGAAAATCAACGGAGCCTTCCAATAGAGCTACCCGGATTTCATCATCTTCCTGATAATTCTGCACATTGAATTTAGTTCCCAATACTTTTACCTTCGCTTCACCCGAAACCACCACCAACGGAAGCTCCGGATTCTTACTGATTTCGAAATACCCTTCACCTTGCAATGACAAATCCCGATTCGTTATTCCAAACTGATTATTATAGCAAAGTGTGGATGCAGCATTCAGCCAAACGATACTGCCATCCGGAAGATTAAATTTCAACTTGGCCCTTCGGGGAGTTTCCAATGAATAAGTCAACAATTTTTCAGAAGATGAGGTACTCAATAAATAATTAGTTCCTATACCTGCCATAAAAATCAGACAAATACATGCCGCATAATAAAGAATCCTCCTTAAAGGAATCATCTTATTCTTGCTTTTTACAGCTCTATCCACTTTTTCCTTAAAATTTTGATATGCAAGCTCTTTATGATAACGCTTTTTATCGGTAGAAGCAACGGAAAGCAACCACGCTTCTTCATACTGCTGAAAGTATGCTTTATTTTCGGCAGACTCCTTTACCCATTTCCGCAAGACCTGCAAATCTCCTGAAGAAATGGTTCTCTCTAAAAAAGAGAGTATCAAACTATCTATATTTGTTATATTTCTTTCCATATTCTATAACTTAAGACAATCCGTTTGCACTTTTGTGTAGTCTAATATGACGATTTTATTTCAAAATCATTAAAGTAACGTTAAAAACACCAGAATTGACAGTATATAGTCTTTCAACTCTAACCGTAGTTTCCCTAATGCATTCTTCATGTGATATTTCACTGTATTAACCGAAATATTCAGTTCACTCGCTATTTCTTCATATTTCATACCGTCAAACCGGCTCATTTTAAATACAGCCCGGCATTCGGGAGACAATTCATTAATTATCGAATTTATTTTATTCTCCAACTCCTGTTCCAGCAAGCTTTCTAACGGATGCTTGTTCTCTATGAAAAATAATTCTTCTATTGCCGCTTTATCCTCATATTGATTAATACTTATTTCCCGTTGAATATATTCCTGCTGCAGATAATTAATACAACGATTCTTCACGCTCCTCACTAAATAAGAGCGCAGAGAATACTTAATATCAATATTGTCTTTTGACAAAACCTGTCCCTTTTCATTCTTGAAATCACTTGCTGTAACCTGAACATTGTGAACGTCTTTTTCTGTCGTCACGACAATTTTAGAATTCAGTTCATCATTCAACCAGGCTGTTCCGTTATAAACGCTTCCGTTTCCTGCTTTCAGCTTATCATAATCAAGCTCTGTCTCTAAGAGTTTTTCATTGCCTACATATGCGTTCATAAATGCCAGAGCCGGATCGACTGTAATCTTAGCTTCTGCTAAAACACTGTTGTCTTCAGCGCTTGCCGCTGTGACAGTAACTGTCTTTTTCACATCGATCTCTTTTGCAGTCAGTTTTCCATCGTTTACTTCTACAACACTGCTGTCGCTGCTTGTCCACACAAGCTTCGCATTTGCATTCCACGGAATGACAGACGCCGTAAGCTCTGATGAAGCGCCGGGTGTCATCGTCAGCTCCGTCCGGTTCAATACGATCGAATCAGGCACAGTAATTTCATCGTGAAAAACAACGATCTTATCAAGCTGTATTACTTTGCCTTCAATGCTTTCTCCCTCTTTCGGAACGACACGAAGCGTATGCTTTGTATTCGCAAGATCTTTTTTCTCAAATAATTTCTGTTTGTGCATTGCTCCGGCATTTTGTGCCGCCAGTTCTCCGACTTTCACATCGTCGATATAAACGTCGCAGTTCATATGAACTGTATTTTTGCTGGCATGGATCTCTACTCCGGTTCCAGTAAAGATCATCTCATAAGACACATCAACGCCTTTTGCGCTGTAATGCTCTGTTCCGTTATAAAACAAATTTCCGTTGCCGCTTCCCGCAGTCCAAGCGCCTGCCGGCTCCTACTGGATCTTGAAGGGCCCATGATTTGTTGTAAAAACAGCATCGTCAACTTCTGTATATCCCGGAAATTCCGGCTCGGCAATCTCTGCCTCAAATGCTTTTGCATACACAAACTGTACGCCATAAACGCTTCCTGTCCCTGTAGAAGCTTCATTTCTTTTTTCTAAAACTGTGATATGAGCTGTATGATTTCCTGCCGCAAGCGTTTTGCTTTCAAACAATTTTGCCTCCGGTTCTGTCACTGCGGCATAGGCGTCGCATTCTACTGCCTCGCTTCCGTCAATGCTCACGCTGAACATTGCATGATTTGCAGCTTTTTTACCGTAAAGCTCCAGTTTTGTTCCGTTGAATGTAATGTCCAATGTCGCGCCTGCCGTGTTGCTCCAGTGCTCTGTAACGGAAGCGTCGCCCGCTCCCCGCCGATTCCCATCCGCCGTTATTTGCATTACCGTCTGAATATACAAAACGTGCGTCTGTATCATCGATGATCTCGAAATCATCTGCTGCCGCATTTACGACAGACGGCGCAACCAAAGTGATGACACAGCAAAAGGCAAGCAGCCATGACATTACCAGTTTTTTGGTCTTTTTCATTTGTCTTAATACCTCCTTATTATGTAGGGGATATCTGTATTTTTGTTTTCCTTTTCCCCATGTAAACTTACTCAACTCAAAAGCTGCATTTCGGGACAAAACATGCCGCTTTCCTATGAGCTGTTATCGTATTGTATCAAACTTTTGCAATACTGTCCTTACACTTTTATCTATCCGTTTATACTTTTTGCCATTCTTTCTTTTTCACCCATAATAAATATTTTTCCTTATGTCCTTCTCCTGTCGTTACGGAGAAACAACGCTGACTGCGTTTTGAAGAATTTCTGCAATCGTATACATATTTGTCACTGCTCCGACTGCCAGTTTTTCCTTTAATCCGTAAAAGTCAAGACATGTGCCACACGTCAGTATCTCGACGCCTTCTTTTTCCAAAATCCTGATATCTTCTAGGCAGTCCGAACCTTCCACCGTAAGTTTCGCGCCTCCGTTGTAAAAAAGGATTTTATCCGGAAGCGTATCAAGCTGCGTCTCCGCAAAAAAGAAACTCTTCATTAAAACTGCGCCCAGCTCATCATTTCCGCTTCCCATTTTATCAGAAGAAACCGCAACGACCGTTCCGATACATGTCGCGCATCCCGCAGATGATAACTGCACTTTGTTCATCCCCTGCGCACTACTGTTACTTCCATTTTCTGCTGCCGGATTGTGATCCGATTCGCCTGCTTCTTTCCCCCCGCCTTCTGCCTGCGCCCGGCTTTCTTTTCCTGCGGTCTGTCCTTTTTGATCGCTTTCTGATACAGCCGCGTTCTTCTCTTCTACCGTAATCATCACTTTGTATTCCCGGTCGCTGATCTTTTCCGATTCCGCTGACGCGCCGCTGCTTTTTGCCATC
>ERZ780190.947-NODE-947-length-29053-cov-4.705428_pt1 | contig 29053 bp, 20 predicted proteins | sample MGYA00510980_ERZ780190 | MGnify/ENA primary metagenome ERZ780190 (study PRJEB29588, sample SAMEA1972188) | human gut metagenome | biome: human gut; feature: human-associated habitat; material: faeces | place: Denmark | collected 2008/2010 ... | reverse complement strand
AGCTGTATGTGTCCGCCGAGGAGCGTGATGCGATCAAGGCTTATGCGGAATCGCTGGGTATGAGTGTCAATAAGCTGATGCTCACGGCGTTGGAGGAATATCATAAAAATCATGAATCCAAATAAGAGTTTTACTGACTTAAAGATGAAACAGCGTGAGAAAATTTCTGAATGGCTCTATGAAGAAACCAATAAGTATTATAAACAATATAGCCGTATGCCTGGTAAATCTCAGCGAGAGGCTATCCTTTTTTCTGTTTATGATAAAATTCAAAGTGCAGAAATATGGATACCTTATCAAGAAGTAAAGAAATACTATCTGTCACGGCTGATTCACTTTGAAAAACGCATCATTCGTAGTCTCGGATAATCACTCCAGATCCCCACTCTTTTTCCGCTTCCTGCGCTGTTCTTCCTCGGCTCGTTCCTGTTCGTTGCCGAGGTACTGCTCGATTTTCTGCAAGCTCTTTGACAGCGTTTCGGTCTCATCGGCGGTCTGAGTGTAAAGCTGTTTCTTCTGCTTCTGCTCGGCTTCAAGATCACCAATAGTTTTCCTTAAAAGCTCAAGGCTCGGTACACTTCCCGAAGGGTACCAGTCTTTGAGCTTTTTTACTGCCTTTTGGTACTCGTCAAGTTCGTAACAGTATTCGCTGTGAAACTTCTTTTTCTCCCTGCCCGTAAGCATTTTGAAGTGTTCGTTGTAAGGTCGGTACTTAACATACAGCTCCACAAGTTTCAGCTGTTTGCTGAGGTCTCCAATCTGCATACGGATACGGTCAAGCTCGTCCTGCAACTTCATCTGCCTGCCGAAAGACTCCTGCGCTGCACTCACGGTTTCTTCATAGGTAAGCCCACGCTTGGCGATCTCGTTCATCGCCTTGCTGACTTCCTTCATGTTTGCCCTGTCAGCCCAGCGTGTGAGTGCAGGTGCTTGCAGGAATTTGTCGGCGGTAGTCCTGATGAGCTTTGCTCTCGGAGCATAAGCCATAAACTGCTTATTGTTTTCAATGCGGGACTTTATGCGCGGAGTTTCGTAAAACCACCCCAAAGTCCTCGCTCTGGTCATCTTGGCTCTCAGGTTGTTTTCCCTCTGTTCCGCAAGCATAAATTTGAGGTCTATCTTATGATTTGGATTGTATTCGACAAGCACACCGAAGTCGGCACACTTTTTAAGAAAATCCTCAAAATCATCGCTCACCTTGATGACCTGATCTATCGCATATTTCAGCTTGGATTTCCATGAAAGATGAAGCTGATCCACCGTCCACTCGTAGTAGGATTTGCCCTTTGAACTTTCGTGATCCTCGATGACCGACAAGCCGTGTTTACGGCAAATCTCATCGGACAGCTTCATAAGTTTCTTGGTTGCAAACTCGCTTTTCCTATTCTCTAAGGTCTCAAACGTCCTGTGGTTATCGCTGTTCACATTATTAAAAATGCAGTGAACGTGGATATGGTTTGTATCGGTGTGGACTGCAAGATAATACTGATACTCTCCGTGGAGTAATTTATCCGCTAATTCCTTGCCGACTTCAAGAGCCTTTTCGGGAGTGATCTCCCCGGGGGCAAAGCTCTGAATGAAATGCTGAGACAGCACCGAACTTCTCTTTGTTCCCAAAGCCCTGACAGCTTCAAAATCCCTGCTTGCCTGATATGGATCGGGACTGCACCCGTAAGCATAGATCAATCTTCGGTTTTCGGTCTTTGCTGGGCTGGCGATATAGGCAAGGGCTTTACTCTCAGTAACACTGATCGAAAATAGTTTAGTTGTTGCCAAATCTCACTGACTCCGTTCTTTATCTCGGCTATGTCCTCGGCATAGATATTTCCCGAAGCATTGAGCCGTAAAGCTATCTGATTTATGTTATTGGAAATGCTTGAATACTTCCTGCGGAAATCTCTGACAAAATCATCGCTGACTTTAATGATCTGCCCCTGAAAAATCATCATACGAATGAAGTCGCTTTTTGATTTCATTCCGCTGTTTTGGAATTTCTGTTCTATCCATTCTGCTTCTTCCTTGTTCACACGCAAATTGAGGATAATATTTCGTGGATCATAATCTTCTTTCGGTCTCGTTTTCTTCATCTCCTTTTTTGCATAGTCGGGGTTTTAGGGGTGCAATGCCAACAACTTAAGCGATATTGGCATTTACCCTGCATAAAAAATCAAATAGAATATTTGGGACAAAACACCTTGCGCTGATGAGAAAATTCCGGACGAGGAGCAGACCTACCTTTAATCATCGGAACAGGTTGTTTCAGGCATAGCAATATAAGCTGCCGACAAATATCAAGAGCCTTTCCTGCAAACAGCAGCATAGCAGACAGTCGATATTTGAAGTAGCCGATCATCAAATTTACATTCGCTTTGTACTGATATTTGCAGTCAGTTTTGCGTGATAACAGCTTTCTGTTTACAGTGGCAGACATTGCGGCAATGCAGTTTAATACAAACATCATGGCATAGTATTCCTGCAAAACTGCAACAGGTGAACGCCCCGAAAACTTCTCTATCAGCAATTTGTTTTTCAAGGTATCGTAGGTCGTTTCGATATCCCAGCGAAGAAAATAGAGATCAAGAAAATCATCAGCGCTGAATTCATCTTCAGATAGATTTGTGATCAGTGTTTCAATCTCACCCGACTTAAGGATCACCCGCACAACACGGACTGAATACGTATCTGTCTTGGTGGATACAGTGATCCTGAAATCATTTGACGGGTTTTCTTTTACACCCTTGAAGCATGAAGCCTGAAGCCGCATCAGATATTTGCATCCCATTCCGGTAAGGGTAGCGATCATGTCTCTTGAAGGATAACCACGATCAAAAATGACGATGTCTTTTTCATCGCAGATGCTTGAAAAATGGGCGAGATTTTTCTTAGCATATTCTCGTTCACAGACGCCAATGGAACCGATCTGGGCATCTATGACATAATGCGAGATCACATCATACAGAAGTGAGATCTCAGCATTTGTTTTATTCTCAGGAGAATGATTTCTGGGCAGAAATATATCCTTGTTCTCCTTGGTTTTATCGAGTCGGAGTTCCGAACCGTCTATTGCAAGAATACGATAACCCTTATGGTGCTTGATCTTATTCTTGTTCAGAACCATATCTCTTGTCATGAGAAACAGCTCCTTGAATGCATCAGGCAGAATATTTTTACGAGCTTTGAAAAATGCCTGCTTTGTCACAGAATCTGTACCCGCATCCAGAACATTTGCAAAGAAATCATCAAGCTCGATCTGCATCGTTCTTGTGAGAAAATTCAGCAGCAAAACGATCATAACAGGAAAGGACAATTTTCAGTTTCTTGTAAATGCGGTATGCCTTGTAATATTCCTCTCACGGTAGTCATCAGAATTGATAAGATCCGATGCCTTACGGGTGATCTGATAAAAGAACTGGTTCATGTTTCCAACCTCCGAAATAGCAAAATCTACTATTTCGATTTTGTCGGCGTTTTCATTTTGTCAATTCGCTTTTTGCACAAACTTTTAGCTCACTTTTGTACATCATTTTCTTTGAAATCTTGTTTGATTTTTTATGCGGGGTAAATGCCAATATCGCTTAAGTTGTTGGCATTGTTTAGGGGTGTCCCTCTGACAAGCTGTTGCAAATCGTTTATGTAAAACGATTTGCAGAGCTTGCTGGGTTTGAAAAAATGCTCTCCGAGCATTTTTCTCGCTCAGGGCCTTATAGTCCTGAGCAGCCTCGTTTTTTAGAGGACTTGGAGCATTGCGAATTGGCTCTGAAATGCTCCGTTCATTTCAGAGGTTATACCCCTTCACTTATTAACCGAAAAATTTGAAGATTTCCCCATAAAACGCCCGAAAGTTCATAGAATGTTTACAAGCAAGATTGCCGATACTATAAAAGCCCAGAACGTTATACTTAGATATTCCGAAGTGGATTGATGTTGAACGGCAGATTTGGTATAATAATTACAGCGGTTGTGCGACAGTCTGCTGAAAGAAAAAACTAAACAGGAAACAGAAAGATCCCTGTTCTGACGGAGTGACAGAGCAGGGATTTCTTAAAATATGTGTGGAAGGATAAAATGGACCAGGAACGAATTATATTCATCATAGATTACCTATCAAGATTTACCGACAAGAATCGGTATGTGTCTATCAAGGATATTCAGGATCATCTGTGCGAAGTAACCAATCTGAAACGTGTCGCTGAGGTCACTATCCGCCGTGACCTTGACAGGCTGACAAGTATGGGCAACAATATCGTAAGAGTTACCCGTGAACACGGCACTGCTTACTATGCCTTGCTTGACAACAGTATCACCTTTAATGAGATACGTTTTATCGTCGATTCGATCTCTATAAACAAGTTCCTCAGTTCGGCTCAGAAGAAGTCGCTTATCCATAAGTTTGAAGGCTTGTGTTCCGATGCCGAGATCAGACAGCTCATTAGCAGGGTAACGCTCAATGACCGATGCTCAAACAGCCTTGACCTTATCCATAATCTTGATGTGATACACAGCCTTATCGCTGACAGGAGAAAAATAAACTTTGAGTACGGCAAGATAGATACCAAAAAGCAGATGCAGTATTACTACAAGCGGAGAGAGATTATCCCCGTAAGCGTAATATATTTCCACGAACACTTCTACCTGAAATGTTTCAATGAAGCTGACGGCAAATGGAGGACGTACCGTGTTGACCGCATGAAGGACATTAAGGGCGGTGAGGTTTCCGAAGTACAGCTCCCGAAGGAAGAAAAAATCAATGCCTTTGTGACGGATATGTTTTCGCCCGATTACTATGAATACATAACGCTGAGAGTGAAGCGGTATCTTCTTGATGAAATGGTTGAGAATTTCGGTGATCTGGCTCACGTCCGTCCCGACGAAAATGAGGAATACGTTCTTATAAATGTGAAAGCCGGCATAAACCGAAAGCTGTACCTCTGGATTATGCAGTACGGTGACGGAGTTGAGCTGGTCGCTCCTGCAAAGGAAAGGGCTGAGTATCTGAACGAAGTGAGGAAAATGCTCGGTGCATATCCTGAGTTTGCTGTATAATAATCTCGTTTTCCCTGCAACTGACGTGCAACTCCTGTGCAACCACAAATTGAAAACAGGTATTACTGAACAAACGGTGCTTGACACTCCCGTCCCACTGTTGTATAATAATACAAGTGTGTTTATTCAGGAGGTCATAGCAATGATAGATGAAGTAACAGCCGGAGCAAAGGTCAAGCTCAGAGAGAAGATAAGTGACAGCGTTCCCGTCGGCAGTATTGCCACGGTCTTATACATCGACGATCTCGACAATGTGTTCATAGAATGGGTGAGCAATGGACGGCTGACCTCGTTTTCCAAAAAGAATTTCAAGAGCTTGTTTGAAATGGCAGGCTGAATAAGAAAAAGAGCTGCCCACGGGGCGGCTCTTTTTACTGTCTGAACAGCGACACATCACTTGGTATCTGGAACTTCATAGTATAGCGCACCATTTCCTCGGCTGTTTCCGTCATGCCATGAGAGAACCAAAGCAGCAGGTCATTATAGATTCCGCCGATATGGTAAGCCGTTCGGAAGCGGTCGGCGGTGTCTGAAATGTCGCTGACCGAAAAGTGCTTGTTCAGCACATCTATCAGCAGATAGGATAGCTGTTCACGGTGTATAAGCAGAAGGTTGTCCTTGTTCTGCATAAATTCCGAAAACATGATGCCGAGATAGCCCTCTATCGTCTGTTCACCGCTGTCACGGAATTTCAGCAGATAGCTGTTCATGATACCGTCGAGATAGTATCGGATAATATCCTCTTTGGTGTAGAAATGGCGGTAGTAGGTGCTGCGGTTGACTCCTGCCTTTTCGCAAATATCCGAAACGCTGATCTTTGCATACGGCTTGTCGCTCATCAGTTTCAGCAAGCCCTCAGCGATATAGTTCATCATCATTTCCGATGTAATATTCTTCCTGCGCATAAAGTAACAGATCCTCCTCTTTTGTTGCAGTTTTAGTCTGTGATATTGAAATCACGGCGAAAAAGTGATATGATAAATAAAGCGACAGTTGTTTTTTAAATCATAACATAAGAGCTGATCTTTGTCAAGGAGTGAGAATATGACAGCTTTCAGATTTGCAGAGCCTTTGTGTGAAGGTATGATAGAAAAGCGGAAAAGCCAATTCACAATGGTCATTCAATATGAGGGGCAGACCTATAATGCCCATTGTCCCACAACGGGCAGAGTGGGAAACCTCGATCTTTCGGGCAGACCTTGTTTAATGAGCAAAAGCAGTGATCCCAAGCGGAAAACGCCCTTTACCGTAGAAGCGGTATCGCTGAATCGTCCCGAAGATACGGACAAATCGTGGATCGGCATCAACCAGAACGCAGCAAACCGCTATGTGGAGCATTTTCTGACAAACGGCGGTTTTGCGGATATGGTTGGCACAGGAAATGAGGTACACAGAGAGCAGTTCCTCGGTATCTCAAAGCTGGATTTTCTTGTGGGCAATACCTATCTTGAGGTCAAAACGCCCTTGCAGCATTTACAGCTCGACATTCCAGACTATGTGAAAACGAAAAAGCAGACTCCTTTTTCTTCGACCGACAGAATGGTGAAGCATTTTCAGGAGCTTGCAGGCAGCCTTGCCGAACATCAGAGAGCGATCCTGCTGACCTGTTTTATCTATGACAACCCCGGATTTCAGGTCATTGAAAGAAGCACGAACTACGATGAGGTCAGACAGATCGTCGATGACTGCGTGGCAAAGGGCGTGGAAACATGGCAGGCAAATTTCAAGCTGACAGCTACGGAGGTCACGCTTGAAAAGTATTTCCCGATAAGATTGTGAGGTGCGGTATGCTGATAGATTTTAACAATGTGCAGGAGATCGAACATCTTGACGGCGGTGAAGGTGCTATCCCTGCGAAAATGTTTATGAACGAGTACGGAAAAGTCATAGTGAGCAGAATACCGCCGAAATGCTCGATCGGTCTGCATTGTCACAAGTCAAGCAATGATATAAACTTCGTGATAAGCGGAACAGGCAGAGCGATATGCAACGGTGAGGAGGAAATGCTGACAGCAGGAACTTGTCATTATTGCAAAATCGGACAGGAGCATAGTATCATAAATGACGGTGATGAGGACTTGGTGCTTTATACTGTGGTGCAGAACGTTTGAAGAACTTTGAACTGGATTCAAAGCATTGAACAAGTGCTGTTGCTTGAAGCAACGGCTCTTTTCATTTCCAGAAGTACAAATTTTGTCTATCTGAAATGGTATAATAAAATTTTAGGAATAATCGGTCAGAAGTGAAAATTTTGTCCACCTGCTTTGTTATAATGATAGCAGACAGAAAAACTCTATGCTTTTGTGAGATCATATCAGTTCCGAGCAAGACATGAGAAGCAAATGATTTGTTCTTGGAGGTGGTCAAGATGAGTTGTACAGTAACAAACACATAGCTATCTGCAAAGATTGCCGTGGGCATTGTTTTGTGCTTCACAAGAGAAATCAGTCTGAGGGGAAATATCCGATGACGAAAGAGTTATCCGGGCGGTCTGAGCAGTTCAGGCCGCCCTTTTTCTGTCTGTAAATTCGGAAGGAGGGATATAAATTGTAAAATTTCTATGAACATTCCACCCTATGTGGCATTGGCGGAGAAGCATATCACACTGCTTTTTCCCATGTCTGCGGTGTTTTTTGAACTTCTCTATGTTTTGACTTCTTTTTGTGGAAAACTCCGTTTCTCTTGAAAAATCAAGGAAAAGAGAAACGTGGGTATGCCACTTGGAGTGGCACTGCAAAGTTTGATTTTTCGGCGGTTATAGTGCATAATAGAAGATGTAGCGTTATAAGTCTACAACACTTATTGTGCCTGTCTGCGCAGAGGAATCTCGGTCACAATAAGCTGAACTGAATACATGGTCAATCAAATGGTACTGAGAGTTTGGTTGTCGGACGGGATACTGCCCGAATGACAGGCTAACTATGTTCATTTGCGTAAATCTCGTCTTAAATCAACGATAAGGAGAGATTTACCGATGAGCGATAACAATGACGGACTCTATGTAAGGCTCTTCACGGAACGTGAGGAGCCGGAGGACTATGAACGTTACATACACGGGCCTGAGCCTGATTCGGACACAATAGGCAAAGCATTGAAGCGATTTTCAGATGACAGCGGTATCACTCAGGGACAGATCTCACTGCTGACGGGGATTTCGAGGTCATGTCTTTATTACTACTGCAAAGACCAGAGGAAAATCGGCTATGAAAACCTTATATTGCTCTGTGTCGCACTCAGGCTTCACCCTCTTAGGCAGGAATATCTGTTCAGCTTGACTCCCCATAAGGTACGCAAAAGCGATCCAAGATATGATATAATCCGCCTTTTCCTTGCAAACTGTGCATTTATGGAGAAATACACGGTCAAGGCACTTAATGAGTGCATTAAGGCTGAGGGCAAAGAACCGCTTATCTCTAAAAAGAGGGCAGGCGGGAATGAGTAAGTTTCAGTATACACACTTCGGTGACGAAGTTCCGAAAGAGGTGGAGAAAGAATATAACCGCATGGGGCGGAGGGAGCATTACTTGGAAGAACAGGACGCTGCACACGATGTTATGTACCTTGACCACAAGGATATTAGCAGGATACCCGATTATCCTGCTGATGAGCTGTCTCCGGCTGATCTGCTCAGAGAAGCAAGGCTCTGCTATCTGCCCGTAGCAATGGAGCTGATGAGAATGGACTATCCCTTTGAGTATCAGCTTATCAGGGACTATTATCTGTCTGAAAAGGCGGTATCTATGATGTATCTGGCTAAGAAATATGCTGTGACACCGAAGAAAGTGGAGTACAGGATCAACAAAGCCAAGCGACTGCTCAGGGAGTACATCATAGCGCACGAAAATGAAGAATGATTTTTGTGCATAACAACGATTTTTTTCTTTCCAGCCGAAAAAACACACTCAAATCATGAGGAAATCTTCGTTTTTTTCGGTTATAGAGTAGAGGGGTGTGAGCTGTGAGGTCAACCTACAGTTCTGCTGTTGACAATCAGACTTGCTAATAAAGACCTCAGCTATGCTTCTCAAATCTCCTTTCTATGTTTTGGTATCAGGAACGGCAGGCAGTTATGCCCATTTGCTGACCTGCTGTTCCGAGGTACTTATCAATCAAGACTTCATGTTTACTCCTATTTTCTAATAGACGGCTGATGTGCCGTCGGGAGCTTCTATTCCTCGGAGTAGGAGCTGCCAACAGTACATCAATCTTTGGACATAAAAATATCCGACAGACTTGTCTGCCGACAGGCAGACGATGTACTCAGTATCTTGAAAACTGAATATGGAACACTAACGCTGAATTGTTTTCTTTTTCTTCCTGAGAGGAGAATAACCATGCGAAAGAATAAAACGAAAGATATGTATCGAATGATGTTCCCTAACTACCCCGATGTTGTGACAGTAAAGGAAGTCAGTGAGATGCTACATCTTAGCACAAAGAAAGTATATCAATTGGTAAAAGCCAATCGGATAGAAAGAATACCTTGCGGCAGGATCATCAAAATCACCAAAACTGCCGTAATAAGTTTCGTTCTGCAAAGCGCACAAGAATCGGGTGATTTCTCGGTGTAATGCGCTGAAAAAGAGAGAAAGCGGCAGATCTTTATTGAATTATATGAGAAATCATGATATAATATAGAAGTCAACAGTCAGACTACCGCTTTCAGCAACAGGAGGAATAGAAAATGAAAGCAAGTCTGCCTTTTAAGTACATCACCGCCGTGAAGAACGGCAAACAGTATGTTGTTTTTGACTACAAGGACAAAGCAGGTAAACGCAAGCGTAAATGGGTAAAGACCGATCTGCCCGAGAAGTGTTCAAAGAAACTGCTGAATGCTAAGGTCAATGAGATCGTGGAGGAGTTTACAAAGAACTTCGGGAAAGAGAATGGTAAGAGTGACAGCTCACCTATGGCACAGCAGACTGTCAAAGAATATTTCGATATGTGGCTCACAGCAATCAAACCCGACATAGCTCGCACTACACACTATGGTTATCGCAACATCATAAGGAAGTTTACTGAATACTTGGATAAAGAGTATCCCGATATTACTTTGGGAGAAATGAACAGGGGCATTATTCAGGACTACCTGACAAAAAAGTTTAACAGCGGTCTGAAAGGAAAATCTATAAAGCAGTATTATTTAGGTCTGCATTCAGCCTTTACATATGCTGTAAAAATGGAGATCCTTGAGAATCACCCGATGGATAAAATGAAGATGCCGAGAGCTGAAAGATATGAAGCCTCGTTCTATAATCAGGACGAGATCAATACCTTGTTTAAGGTTTTTGAAGGCGATCCGCTTGAACTTATCGTACATATCGCAGCCTACTATGGATTGCGAAGATGCGAGATTCTTGGACTCAGATGGGATGCCATTGACTTTCAAAACAAGACTATCACCATTCAGCGAAAGATCATTCAGGTCTATGATGATGACGGTGTTGAGAGACTTTACGTTGAAAACAGACTGAAAACTAATTCGACCAGAAGAACACTTCCGCTTATTCCGCATATTGAAGAAATGCTTTTGGCAAAGAAGAAAACGGACGAATATTTCAGGAAAAGTTTTGGTAAGGAGTATGACACTGAGTATGACGGTTTTATCTGCCGCAGACCTGACGGAAAGATCATTGAGCCTAATTATTTAACTTCGCATTTTGGATACATTATCAAGTCAAGAGGTATGAGACACCTGAGATTCCATGATCTTCGTCATTCCTGTGCCAGCCTTTTACTTGCAAATGATGTTCCGATGAAAGCGATTCAGGAATGGCTCGGTCACTCGAATTTTTCAATCACAGCGAACTTGTATAGTCATCTGGAATATAATGCAAAGATTGCTTCTGCAAATACCATTGCAAGAGTGCTGGGCGGAGCGGAGACCAAGTCCGAAGCCCATGACACACATACTAATAATGACACCTGTGAGGGATAGTCAGAATCACACAGCTCGATATTATATAATATAATGTCGAAATTTCAATTGGAAGAAAAAAGAAAGCAAAAACGAGCAATTTTGGTAGAAAATTTGGTAGAAAAAATCCAAATTGTGATTTTATATTTCTACCAACGGTATTTCAAAAAGCCCAATTTTACAAAGATTCAGCAAATTTTAATGAATTCACAGATATAAAGTATTGCATTTGGACATTATTATGTGATATAATTATTTTGGATATTTTTAATCATATTTGTGAGGATACATAATGATATATACTTTTGATTGCGACCGCTGGGGAAGCAGTTTTTCAGTGCCGTCTAAAGTGGTCGATAAATACATAAAATTAAGTGATGGCGACTTTGTAAAGGTACTTCTCTGCATACTCTGTTCAACGGAACGTGAATGCGACAGTGCAAAGCTTGCGGAAAAGTCCGGACTTTCTGAGAACACTGTCATTGACGCTGTGACACATTGGGTATCGCTAGGAGTCATCACCACAGAACACAGTGATACGACAAATCCTGCACAGGTCAAAGCCGTTTCTACGCCTGTTTCAGAGCCTGAAACAAAGGCCGAGCCTGTTTCAAAAGTTGAGGCAGTTGCCCCGAAACGTCAGAGCGTTTCAAACAAGCTGTGCATAAGGTACAAAAATTCCGAGATACTGGAAAAACAGCAGAAGGACCCTAACCTTGCACATCTTTTTGACGAGATACAAACCGTTTTACAACGCACTATCAATGGAACTGAGCAAGGGGAACTTCTTGCTCTTTACGAATATTACCGATTTGATGCTGCATCTATTCTCTTAGCCGCAGAATACTGTGTGTCACTTGAAAAGCACAACGTGTCTTACCTTGTGACAGTAATGCGTGGGTGGTTTGAACAAGACATCTGTACTTATCAACAAATTGAACAAGAAATAATTAGGCTTTCCAACATAAAAAAGTATGAATTCAAGGTACTGAAAATTTTCGGACAGACCGCAAAGCCGTCAAAGCAGCAGCTCGAGTTTATAGAAAAGTGGCGAACAATGGGCTTCACTGTTGAAATGCTGGAGATAGCCTATAACAAGTGCGTTGACAATACCAACAAACTGAATTACAAATATATAGACACTATACTGTCAAACTGGGCTGGCAAGAGCATCACTACCCCTGAACAGGTCACACACGAGGACGAAAAGTACCACACCTCCAAGAAAAATAAGAATACTAATAAGCAAACTTCCTATAATCTTGATGATTTTGAAAAATTCGCAATGAATTTTGATCTAGAAAAATCAGGAAAGCTATGATAAGGAGTAGAAAATGAAATATTCAATAACCGCATATGACAAGGCTGAAAATGAACTTAAAAGACGGCGTGAAGCTGTCATGAACGAGCATGAGGTCCACGCTCAGGAGATAGCACAGCGACTTCCTGAAATAGAGGTTCTTACAAGATCACTAAAAGCAAATAACTGTGAACTAATGAAGGGCATAGTAGGCAAAAATGCTCATGGAAGAGAATATATACAAAAAATGCGTCAAAACAATGCCAATACTAAACGTGCCATTAAAGGACTGCTTAAAATGGGAGGTTATCCTGAAGACTACCTTGATTATCACTATTACTGTCCTAAATGCTGTGATTATGGCTATCGTGACGGAGTGAAGTGCCAGTGCTTCACCGACTTGCTGAAAAAATACACCACTGAGGAGCTTAACGAGAATTGCAGTATCCAGCTCCACGATTTCTCTGAGTTCAGAATAGAATTTTATCCTGAAAGCGACGGTAACGGAATGTCACCGAGAGAGAAAATGAGAACGGTGTATTCAAACTGCCGTGCATATGCTGACAAATTTCATGAAAACTCTCCATCACTGTTTTTCATTGGCAAAACAGGTCTTGGCAAGACTTTTCTTTCAGCCTGCATTGCAAATGAACTTATACAAAAGGGCTACAGCGTCATTTTCGCCTCTCTGCTTAAGCTTCTCAGACAGATAGAGGACGAGCATTTCGGCAGAGCTACAGGTCAGACACTTGACATCATAGAGAATGCCGACCTTGTTATCCTTGACGACCTCGGCTCAGAATTTCAAACGAGCTTTACAGATTCCGTGATCTATGAAATAATCAACGAGCGTATCAACCTTGGCAGGCCAACGATAATCTCTACCAATCTCACCAATGAAGAATACAATGGAAAATATAATGAGCGTATAGTTTCGAGGCTCACAGGCTGTTTCATGCCTATTATGTTTGTGGGAAACGATATTAGACACGTAAAGCTGAAAAATAATCTTTAAGGGGTAAAAAATGAAAAAAATTAGGGGAACTTTTCTTTCTATACCGGTGCTTCTGCTTGCAAACGCACCTTTGCTGTGGAAACTTATTGACATAAATTCTCTGCTCAAAACGCTTATCATCATACTTTTTGCACTATACACCTTGGTTTTCATGTTCAAATCACATGGACGCAAAGGTTCTCATGGAAAAATCCGACGGCTTGATTCCGGAGCGTTTGTACTTGGCTGCGGTGTTTTGCAAAGCGTTATACAGCTTATAATAGTGATAGCGCTTTGCTTTACAAAGCTGAACGGTTGGCGGCTTCTTGCAAATGCACTTTGCGCTTATGCTATAACAACGCTTTTGTGTTTGAGTGGCATTGTGCGGATAGCGGCTTCGGCACGTCAGGTGAAAATACTGTGGTATGTTATTCTGTTATTCACCTGGTACATACCTCTTGTGAACTGCATCGTGTTCAGAAAATTCTACAAGACAGCGAGAAGTGAATACTACTTCGAGCAGGCAAAGCTTGACCTTGACGCTGCACGAAAAGAGAACGAGATATGCAAGACAAAGTATCCTATACTTATGGTGCATGGCATATTCTTCCGTGATTGGCAGGTAATAAACTATTGGGGCAGGGTACCTAATGAACTTATTAGAAATGGCGCAGAGGTCTATTACGGCAAGCAACAGTCCGCCAACAAAGTATCCGTCAGTGCCACTGAGGTAGCTGAAAGGATAAAAGAAGTCATTGCAGAAACTGGCGCAGAAAAGGTCAACATAATCGCACACTCAAAGGGTGGGCTTGACTCGAGATACGCTATCTCTCACCTCGGCATGGACAAATATGTGGCAACTCTTACCACCATAAACACGCCACACTATGGCTGTAAATTCGTTGATATGCTTCTTGAGAAGATACCTGAGAGCATACAGGGCTTTGTTGATAGAAAATACAACAAGCTTTTCACTGCTCTGGGTGACAAAGGCCCAAGCTTTTTAGATGGCGTTTATGACCTGACTTACAAAAACTGCTCTGAGCTTAACGCAAGCACCCCTGACAGCCAGTTGGTTTCCTACCGCTCCGTGATGAGCAAAATGAACAGTATACGTTCCGCAGGTTTTCCGTTAAATATCGGCTATCTGCTCAACAAGCCATACGGCAAGGGCAATGACGGGCTAGTAACAGTTGAGTCGGGACTTTATGGTGAAAACGCCAAGATGATAGAACACAAGGGCAAGCGTGGCATTTCTCATGGCGACGTTATCGACCTTTTCAGGGAGAACATCAAAGATTTTGACGTGAGAGAATTTTATGTAGATATAGTAAAAGAACTTAAAGAACAAGGCTTCTGATAAAAAAACACCCGTATCGCACATGATACGGGTGTTTTGCTATTTTCTGGGGCAAATTAAATATTTCATTCTGAAAAGCTGTCTGCCCTTGATAGTTTTGCGATTGAAGTTTGCTATCTTCCCATTAAACGCAGACATCATTCTAAGCTCATGGGTTGGAAGCTCCTCCTCACCATAAAACCGACAGTCTGACAGACTATCGGTCAAAACTCAGTTATCTATTTTTGTCACAGTGTCATAAACTATCTTATATTTTTCGCAGACCTTTTCATAATCCTGCTCATAGCCTGACAGCTCACCGTCCCTAAGATCCTCTGTAAGGTCATAGCTCGCCTTGTAAAGCTCATCAAAGCCAAGATTGCTACAAATGCCTTTGAGGGTGTGAGCCATACGGAAAGCTTCCTTGGCGTTTTTCTCCTCTAAAGCCTTGCACATATCCTGAAAAGTTGTATCATCAGCAAATCTTTTTGCAAACTTTGTTATCATTTTCTCACTGCCGAAACGTACCAGAACGCTGTCATAACTTGCGCCAATGCTTTCATAAAATTCTCTAGTAGTCATCAGGACACTCCTTACAAATCATATCATCTCTTATTCTACGCCCTTTGCAAGTTCGTTCTGAATATCTTTAAGACATTCGACAAGCACAGGGTTGAATGTACCGCACTCTCCGTTAAGTATCAATTCCATAGCCTTTTCATGAGAATACGCCTTTTTGTAAACTCGCTCGCTGACAAGTGCGTCATAAACGTCGGCGACAGAAACTATCTGAGCCGATATCGGTATCTCGTCGCCTTTTAGTCCGTCAGGATAGCCCCTGCCGTCATAACGCTCATGGTGCCACCTGCATATGTCATGGGCTATCTTCAAGAGTGGCTCGTCACGGAACTGCTCAAGACTTTCAAGCATATTCGCTCCGATAGCGGAGTGAGTTTTCATTATCTCAAACTCCTCTTTGGTTAGCCTGCCGGGCTTATTGAGTATCTTATCGTCAATACCTATCTTGCCGATATCATGGAGTGCCGCAGCCATTGGTATGAGAAGCTGCTCAGTGCCGCTGACAGTATACTTGTTTGTGCGCATGGGAAGCCTATCCAAAAGCAGCTCCGTTATGCGCTTTATGTTCACCACATGACTTCCACTCTCGCCGTTTCTGAACTCTACTATCTGGCTGAGTATGCTTATCATCATACGGTTGTTTTTATCTTTTTCATACATCTGGTCGCTGACAAGGGAAATAAGTCTGCGCTGTTTTGCATAAAGCTTAATGGTATTGAACACACGCTGATACACAACGCGTGAATCAAAGGGTCTGCTGATATAATCAGAAACGCCAAACTCATATGCTTTTCTTATAGAGGACGCAGAATCCTCGCTTGATATCATTATAACAGGGATATCATCTATCCAATGATGTTCCGCCATATAGTCAAGGACTTCAAATCCGTCCATTTCGGGCATGATTATATCTAAAAGCACAAGTGAAATTCCAGTGCCATACTGACTAAGCAGGTCAATACACTCCTCGCCGCTTGCCGCCTCATGTATGATATATTCATTGCCAAGCATTTCAGAGAGTATCTCTCTGTTTATATTTGAATCGTCAACAATAAGTATCTCCTGCTTTTGAGGCTCACCGACAACACTTTCGTGACCATCTGTGACAACTGTATCTTTCTTTGTCTTTGCCTGATACATAAGCTTATCAGCCTTGCTGACAGCTTCGTCAAGGCTATTGCCATCAGAGAAAACGCCGCCGACGCTTGCTGACAGACGTATATTTGAATACCCTGGCACAGTTGCCGCATGGATATTTCGTTTTATCTTCCTGAGCTTATGGGCAAAATCGTCCTCCTGAATACCAGGCATGACAAGCAAAAACTCGTCGCCACCATAACGCACAAGCTCATCAGATTTTCTAATACAGCGCCTTATAGCATCAACCACTGTCACAAGCACCATATCTCCTGCGTCATGACCGCATGTATCATTATAAACCTTGAAGTCGTCAAGATCTATCATCGCAACGCCCGCAGGCACATGGGACTTTTTAAGCTTATCTTCAAAATATCTCCTGTTGCTCGCACCTGTCAATGCATCAGTATACATTGCCTTATGATATTTTGACAGCTTATTCATTATCTTTTCTCTGTCCTGAACACCCAGCAGAGAGTCCTCATCAAGCTTTTTGATAAGCTCCATAACATACGGCTCTCCGTCAACCTGAACATACTTTGAAAAGACCTGATAAATGTCAGTTCCCATAAATTCAAGCTTAGTTCTCGGCTTTTTATCAATAAAAGTTTTTAAGGATATACAGTTTTCACAAGGCTCGTCCACTTTCCAAAAAGAAAAACACTGACATGGATTTTCAACGCAGCCGCTCACTCCATGAGGACCGTCCGCTTTCAGCAGCCTGACAAAATCAAAAGTTTTCCCGAGAACGTCAATTTCCTTTTCTATCTCCGAAGAGGTGGAACTCAGTTGGCTTTCGCTGTTATCATCGCAGGTCCATAATTTGTACACGTCCATATTCACGTTCTCCTTACGCTTAGTGTAGACTTATTGTTGCTTTTTTTACTTTTTTCGACATTATTAACTGATTTATTATACCACACCTCAATCACATTGTCAACCGAACGATACAAATTATAATATTATTCATAATATTAACACATTCATATTTTAAGCGACTTTGCTCTAGTTTTTCATATATTTATCGTCATTCATAAAGTAAATATGGCACTCCACCTTGGTTTCCTCACTGAGCGAGAGCATTTTTCTGAGTATCTTTTCGTAGAAATCAAGCTGTGAACGATATGTCTTTAAAATTCTCTCCTCAAAAAGCTTTCTGTCGGCTTCTTCCTGTATGTTGGTCTTATAGTCGATTATGATAAAGCTTTTGTCTGACATTTTAAGCACAAGATCCATAACTCCGTTGCTGTATTCATTGCCGTCCATACTGTAGAATGGAAGCTCTGTATACACCGCCTGCGCATTTTTGAGCAATGTTTCGATATCCTTATCTTTCAAAAAGCTGTGAAGCTGATAGTTGATATAGTCCTTATAAAAGCTCTCAGAAGCCTGCGAACTGCACTCGTCCTCAAAGTCGAGATACGCTCTGCTGACAATCTTCTGAATTAGCTCATTCTGCTGTGGCGTTTCGTTATACGAAAACAGCTTTCCACGCATATTCACTGCAAGCTCAAAGGCACGATGTACCATATGACCGATATCTATGCCCTTTGGACGTCCATAAGACAGTTTCTCCACTCCACTTGGTATAGTGACCTTTTTGCCGTCCTCAAGGTGGCTAGGAGTGATTTTGCTAACATATTTCTCACTGAGCTTTTTAACGCTTTCATCAAAAGCATTTCGACTGTTGTTCACCTCATCGAATATATCCTTGACGTTTATCTGCACCGCCTGCACAGCACTTTGCGCTGTGGCATTGTTTATCTGCGGCAGTTCTCTGCCTATTTTGCTCATTGTAAGTTTGTCGATCACAGGTTTTTTCCGTTCAAAAGTATACACAAATATAAAAGCCTGCTTTGCTCTTGTGGCCGCAACATATTCAAGCCTGAGCTGTTCGCCAAAATATTTATCCTCTGCCTGCTTCCTCTCATTAGGATAGAATGTCAGATAGTCCATATATGAATAATCGCTTGTTTTCAAAGGTACATAGACCTGTCTTTTAGCCACAAGGTCGGTGTACTTTCCACCGCTGAATTTATGATTTTTAGCCTCCGCCATAATAACGATATTCCCCTCAAGACCCTTTGCCTTGTGAAGATTCATGAGCCTTACGCAGTTCTGCTCACTGCTGTCAAGGATAAGCTCTTTTTCTTTCAGCACAGAAAGCTCGTTTTTCATCATGTCCATAAGCTCGCCGCTTCCTGCAAAATCCTACTTTTCCCACTTTTCAAGAAGATAGATAAGATTTGAAAGCTCATATTCTCTGTTGCTGGTATTATCGAAAAGAAGCTCAGGAAAATCAAGTATCTTATATAGCTTCGCTATAGGCTCATTGACAGTATCGGCAGACGCCTTTACTGCAACAAGCGTGGCGTCATTGCTTTCACAGTTTTGTTCATAATCGTCTACGTCAATTTCAGCGTCTTCAAAATCGATGCTGTCAGGCCTACATCTCCAAAGGATAGAATAAGCCTTTTCCTTTGCGGTAGGGCTGTAGCTTTCAAAAACGAACTCTGCAAGAGCAATAAATCTTTTCAGCACCAGACTGTTTTTTTGAGGGCGTTTACCCCACATTGTATATGGTATGCCACGATCTGTCAAGACCATTGAATAAAACTCCATTTGAGTTGTGTTCCAAAGAAGCAGAAGAAAATCACTGTATTTTATAGGTCTTTCCATACCCTTGTCGAATATCTTTCCGACCTTCACTAGGTCTGATATTATCTTAGCCACGCTTTCAGCACCTGGATCTTTGACAAAATATGCCCCTCTGATAACATCATCGGAAACAGCCGCAGGCTTATCAGCCTTTGATATCATATCGCTGTATGTCATACCATATTTGCCGTTTATTTCAGGCCGGAACTTTTCATTTACCCAAGCTATAAGCTGCTCATCAGAGCGGAAGTTGTAATCAAGTGAGAAAAACTCGCAGTTTTTTTCGTTATTGTTCTGGAATTTGGCTTTCATTTTGTTATAAAGCCTGATATCAGCATCACGGAAGCCGTAGATAGACTGTTTAGGGTCGCCCACCGCAAACAGCGCACCATCACGGAGCGGGCATTGCCATATATCACCGCCTGCTATAAGCTTGCTGTCGTCTGCACAAAGATACAGCAAAAGTTCAGTCTGCATAACGTCAGTATCCTGAAACTCGTCTATATAAATGCAGGAATACTTGTCTTTGAAAAACGCTCTTGCCTCAATGCTGTTTTTGAGAAGCTCGTGAGTGTGATACAAAAGCCCGTCATTTGAAACGCTCTCCCCGTCTTCACTCTCCTGATAAGCCTTCACAGCCTGCTCTATATACGTTGCCGTCTTGTTGAGGGCATACAGTGCATTTTCCTTCTTTACATTATCAAACCCACTTGGGCTGAAAATAGCCATGTTCTCATTGCTCTTTGGATGATCTTTCTTAATTTTAGTCTTATTAAAAGGCTCAAGGAACTTTTTGCAAGCTTTAAGATTAGCGCAGACTTTTACATAATTATACTTTGGGTCGTAGACATTCATATTATCAGGAAAAAACTTTGTCACATCACCAACAACAAAACCTGCTATATCTTCGTATTTTCCACCCAAAGCACCATTATAGAATGCACGCACAAGACTATCCCTATAGTTACACATTTCTTTATAGGCAAGCTTATTTATGGTGTCAAATGTCACACTGTCATAGCTTTTATCCCTAACAAACTCAACATCTCTGTATTCAGCACACTCAAGAAATGTTTCCATAAGAAAGTTCTTCACACGGCTGTCTCTGAGCTTATATTGATTGCTGTTCAGAAAGCCGAAATCTTCTATGTTCGCACCATTTGTGCGGTAATATCTCTCGAAAAAGTCAGCCTGTGCCTGCTTTGTTTCACCGTCCTCGGCAAGTTTTAATCCCAAATGCAGGTCAGCTTCAAAAGGCTGTTCTGACAGCATACTCAAACAAAAGCTGTGTATAGTGCTTATCTTCATGCGCTGTAAATTCATAACAGCGTTCTCATACAGCTTCTTTTCCTCACCGCTGCATTTTGCGATATTCTCCGTAAGCCCTGCCTGTATCCTCTCATAAAGCTCGTTTGCAGCAGCGTTGGTGAAAGTTATAAGCACTATCTTTTCAACAGGTATACCTGCGCCTATCTGACCTATAACACGCTGTATTATAAGCCTTGTCTTACCTGCACCTGCGCCTGCTTCAACAAGGATATTCTTATCATAACTGTCTTTGTCTATTATATAGCTTCTCATCTGTTCTTCACTCATTCTGTTGCACCCCCTGAACAAACTTCTTCATAAGCAGGACAAAACGTGCATGGAGTAATTTTATCATTCTTATTCACAATACACTTTTTAAAGCCCTCTTCTACTATTTTCTTAAATGTTATTGTTATCATGTTTTCAATTCCAGAATTATTCTTATTGTTAACTACATGGCAATTCCCTTTTTCAAGAATGAAAACATAATCTGCGGAAACGATATCACTTTCGCTCACTTCTCCCACAGGCGTAAGACCTTTTTCAAGCGCAAGGGCATAAATATGATCCTGTGGGTCTTCTGGAAGCTTCTCCCTGAATTTTTTGATATCCTCCGTCTTGTAGTCAACTATCTGGTATGACACCTTTGTGCCGTCTATTATCTTGTCAAGGCGGTCTATCCTACCCCTTATGGTGACTGTATATTTGCCTATCTCCACATCACCGTTGAACGGATACTCGACCTCAACGACCTCACGTTTGCCTGAGTGTATATCGTCGTGCAGTTCGTCAAGATAAGCCTTGATACAATTGTAATATTCATTTCTCTCCCTCTGCGCAACAGCCATATCCACAGGGGGATAGTTACGGAGATAGTTTTTAGAAACGCTCTCGAATATCTCATCAAGCGCCGATGTGTCAACAATTTCAGACACCTCAGCCGCACTTTTGCCCTTAAGCACAGTCTTGGCATAATTCTCCATTATCTCATGTATATACATTCCCTTGACATTGCCTTTGAGCCATGCACTGCGGTCTATATCCACCTCCTGCGGCTTTTCAACATGGGCAATACGCTCATAGAAAAACCTCAGCGGACACTGAAGCATAGTCGAAAGGCTTGTGGCAGAAATGATAAAATGTTTATTTTCGCACATTTCACGCAATATATCTATACGGCTTTTTCTTTGCTTATCAAGATACTCCGTAAGGCTTTCGCTTTGCTTTGCACCGTCATCATGAAGCCCGATTTTTTCTGCCTTGTTAAGGAAAGCACTGTTTAATGATATCTCAGAACGCACGCTCACCTTGCGTCTGTCAGAAAGATAATCATACACTTCTATTTTGTTTACATCAATGCCCTTTTCAGCCGCAATAACAGTATACACTGCCGACGGGCTTTGCGCTCTTATTTCTACGGTATCATAAACACTACAGCTTACAACAAGGTTTGCTCTCTCAGCCATGAGAACAGTTCTCACAAGGTCAGTGAGCTTTCTGCGCTCGATAGCGTCAGAACAATGGTCACGGTTGCCGAAAAGCTGTTCTCTCTCCTTATCGTTAAGCACAGGTGACTCGTCCTGCATGACAGGAAATCTTCCTGTTGTCAGACCAAGAACATATATGTTTTTCATGAAAAGCGCAGAATACCGCCCCATAAGACAGCAGGTAACAGCGCCTTTTGATGCAGGCAAAGAATACCTTGCGTTCTCTGCAATGTCGGTGATCTCAGTCATTGCTTCCTGCAAGCTAAGTTTCTTGTCATAGTCTGCATAAAATCTGTATCTTCCTATCAAAGCGTCCTTTACGCTTGATATGGAACTTCTCTGCTCAGCATTTGTACCTCTCACATACTTATTCACCAAGTTCAGTACGCCACCGTAAAACTCTTTTGCGCTGACATTTTCTTTTTTAAAGACATCATAAAAGTCCGTAAACACCTGACTATCCCTTGTGCTATACCATTCAATGCCCCAGCCGTTTCCAGAGTTCTGAGCTTCAAGGAATATCCTGCCCTTGCTTTTGGTCTTGCCGTCCTCTATTTCTTTCTCATAATGAAAAACAGGAGAGAGCATTACATCTCTGAATAGGTCAAATCTATAGTCATTTTTGCACCATTTGAGCATTGCCCTGAAAAATGCAACAACGTCACTGTGTCTGCATGAAATGCCCTCAGGAAATTCCACGGGGACTTTGTATTGATCGCACATATTCATGAGCAAGTCCATATACTCATCATCTGGACACAGCACAGCGGTATCGCAAAGCTCGTAACCACTGTTCACGATATGTAGAACAGTTCTCTCCACCTCGTTTGTTACGCCATAATTTCTCCAAAGCTCCGCCTTTTGTGCTAATTTTCTCAGACCATTCTGATACTGCTCATCGCTCATATCAGCCATGTTATCTATCACCGCAAGATCAGGCAAAAGCCCTATATACTCCGCTGTCAGCTTATCAGCTTCTATTTCTTTATCATATGCAAAATGAACGCTGTTCACGTCTGCCTTACCAGCCTTTATAAGACCGCTGGCAATGCTTATGAGCTTTGCACTGTCATATAGTTTGCTGTTTGAAAGCTTGCTTTCATACGCTTGAAAGATCGCTCTTAGCGTGTTGATACGTCTGCTGTCCAAGGACAATGAATCAGGGCCTATACAGTTCATTCTAAGCTCTGATATTGTCTTGAATATCTCCATGCAGGCATTATGGTCGTCGCTTTTGAAATAGCTTATACCGCTTTCATCAATAATACGTCTTACTATCTCACAGCCCTCAGCATTTGACAGTGTTATTATCCTGCTGTCCATATACTCGGCACTGGTTTCGATAATATGCTTTGCATGATCTGCGACTGTGTATCTTTCAAGCCTTATAACAATATTTTCACCGCTTGCGTTCTCCAACATTCTCTCGGCGTTGAGATAATCATTACATATGTAAACCTTTTTAGTCAAAGGGTCTGCTTCATTACAGTCTTTGAGCCACTCTATAAAAGTCATTACGCTTTCTCCCCTAACATAAATTATCATAATAACATTTTACCATAGCAGAAAAATCTTGTCAATCTACAATCAGCGTGTTTGTATACTTTTTTGAAACATAATATTAAAGAAAATTTATTGATAAAATCATACCGCTATGTTAAAATATACTTTGTAAAACTTGCGTGGATTTTTCCTGACAGTATGTCACTTTTCGCCACACAGCAAACAGGCTGTGCGGCTTTTTTTCTGCCCACAGACAAAGGAGTGTAAAAAAATAAATGAACAGTGATTTCATGAAAACAAGACCGATCTTCCCTCTTCTGCTTTCAATGTCCCTGCCAATGGTGATATCAATGCTTGTAAACTCTCTTTACAACATCATTGACAGCTTTTTCGTGGCAAAGATAAGCGAGGACGCAATGACATCGCTTTCACTGGTGTTCCCTGTGCAGAATTTTATAAGTGCCACTGCTATCGGCTTTGGTATCGGCATCAATGCGGTCATTGCCATATATCTTGGTGCAGGCAGAAAGGAAAAGGCTGATATTGCCGCAACTCAGGGGCTTGCCCTTTCGGCTTTGCATGGTATTGTGCTAATGATAATATGTATACTTATAATGCCTGCATTTCTATCTATGTTCACAAGTAATAAAAACGTTGTAGATCTTGGCGTGCAGTATTGCAACATTGTATTTACATTCTCTCCTGCATTAATGCTTGCCATTGCATTTGAGAAGATATTCCAATCTGTCGGCAGAATGAAGATATCAATGTTCAGTATGCTCTGCGGCTGTATTGCAAACATAATCCTTGACCCTCTGCTTATTTTTGGCGTTGGATTTTTTCCTAAGATGGGTATAAAGGGTGCTGCACTCGCCACTGGTATCGGTCAGGTGCTGACCCTTGTCATATACATAATAGCATATCTTCGCTGTGAGCTTCCTGTTAAGCTTTCCGCAAAACACAAGCGTCCCGACGGCATGATAATCGCAAAGATGTACTCCATAGGCATTCCTGCAACACTTAATCTTGCTCTGCCGTCACTTCTCATATCCGCCCTCAACGGCATACTTGCGGCATATTCACAAAGCTATGTGCTTGTTCTTGGAATTTACTACAAGCTCCAGACCTTTCTTTATCTACCCGCAAACGGTGTTATTCAGGGTATGCGACCAGTTATCAGTTTTAACTACGGAGCAGGTGAGAGGGAGCGTGTGAAGAAAATTTACCGCATTGTCCTTTACATGACAGGTGTGATATTGGCGGCAGGAACTATCATATGCGCACTTTTCCCAGCCAAACTCATAGGGCTTTTCACGGAAAACGCTGACACTATCGCCATAGGCAAAACAGCACTACGCCTAATTTGTATCGGCTTTGTTATCTCCGCAGTATCCGTCACCTCATCAGGTGCGCTGGAGGGGCTTGGCATGGGCATTCCGTCGCTTATGATATCTCTGTGCAGATTTATTGCGATAATACTGCCACTTGCGTTCTTCCTCTGCAAGCTCACGGGACCAACAGGCGTATGGAACGCATTCTGGATAACAGAAGTCGTCACCGCTTTGATATCTGTATTTATCTACAGATTTTCAGTTTCAAGGCAAAAAGATTTAAAATAAACACTGCCACTATTCTGTCATTACCACTTATTTCCGTTTAACAACTTGTAATTTGCAAAAAAGCGTTGACATTTTGCAAAAAAAGTGTTATAATATATCTTGCATGCCGCTGTGGTGGAATAGGCAGACACAAGGGACTTTGATGTTTGTACGCATAGCAATGTGCGTCTGAGTTTTTTCTCAGAGAGTGCCCACAGAGAAATCTGTGGAGTAGAAGTCGGCTAAAACGGCGAAGGCACAAACAGAACGCCGTGCTAACCCGTCAGGGTGAGTGTAGAGACCTTACACCGACTACCTAAGTCCGAAAGGATATGGTAAAGACCAAGTCCAGACTACAACACACGCTTTGTGTGGCTATGGTAACATAGAGTAGTACGAAAATCCCTCGCTGGCGACAGCGTACCGGTTCAAGTCCGGTTAGCGGCACCAGAATAAAAGCTCTTAGGTCGTCTTGCGATCTAAGAGCTTTTTTAGGTTACTTATCTACAAATTTTTTCGGGATCAAGATCAACTTTGAGTGCTTCAAGCATTTCAATATGCTTGTCTGACATCTGTCCATTCTTGTATTTTTTCTTCTGAGAATTGAGCCATACTGCAATGCTGTTTTCTGATCCTTTTATTTTTCTTGTGAGAGGCATTCTCCCGTTTTCCGCAATGAAAGATCTCAATTCTTCGTATCTTGTCAGCCACTGTTTTTCAAATCTGTCATTTACTTGCGGCTCTATGCCTATCTTTTTGAGCTTTTCTATTTGTTCAGGCGTTCTTGGTGTGCTATCTTTTCCATTTACTATCTTCTGTTCGCCATTGACCCAATTACACAGCTCACTGCCGTCAACAATGATACCCTTTTTGACGCTTGCACCAACACCATGCTCATCAAAATATCTCACTGCTTCTTCATACATTATATCCCAATGTGATATCAAATTATCAAGAACAGTTTTAGGGTCAAGTTCATTGAACATTTCTACTCTTTCATCACTGAATACTCCGTTTTGGATAAAATTCCTCTGCTGACGTATCCAATCAATGATTTTTATCCCTTTGTATTCTGCCTTAGGGTCGAGTTTTTCGCCTTTATGCAGTTCAAGATATTCCTTTACTATCTCATACTTAGCAAGCCATTTTGTCATATTCGCCTTATATATCCCTGACTTTTCGGCTTTAAAGGGATAACCGATATCGTCAAATTTTTTCATTTGTTCTTTGGTAAGCTCGCCTTTTTTATATGCTCTTTTTTGCTTGGAAAACCATAAAGACAGGTCAGTGCCGTCATAGGCAGCATATTTTTCTGGGAGCCGTTTTGTATCGTTTTTTTCAAAATAAGCCTTTAATTCTTCATAGCGATACTCCCACTCATCTTCAGCGTCAAGAGGAAATCTCAGCTTTCTGAATCTCTCCACATATTTTTTTGCAAGCTCGCCTCGTCTGTATCGTACTCTGCAATTGGATATCCAGTTTCCTAGGCGATATCCGTCGTCACACACAGTTATTGCCCTTATTTTATATATCCCTTTTTCAGATATAAATTTCTCAAGATGCTGAAAACCCTTTTCATAAAGACTAGCATTCTCTATCTCAGACAAATTGTTCCACTCTATCCCGAGCTTATCCAATAATTCTATCCTATCCTGTGAAAGAACGCCTTCTCTTTTCTGCACACGCTGTTTGTATATCCATATGCCAAGCTGAAATTCATGATATACAGCGTTCTGAGGCACGCTTATGTTTCCATATTCTTCGTAATATTGCTTTGCAAGCGAATATCTTTCATTCCATATATGTTCATGATATGAGATATCTGAAAGAAGTCCTATTGCCTTAAGCTTTTCTATCTGTTTCTCTGACAATCTTCCCTCTTTGGCATACTTTTTTTGTCTGCTTATCCATGTTTTTATACTTGCACTGCTAACAGTTAAGTCATCAGAAATATCTGTGTTTCCGTGTTCATCATAATATTTTTTCAGCAGTAAATACTTTTCTTCCCAACGTGAAGAAGTTGCATCAAAAACAAAGTCTATACTTTTCAGCTTTTCAATGCGAGCGTCTGAAAGTTTGCCATCTCTATACAAAATACGCTGTCTTTCCACCCATGTGTCTAGACAAGCACCATTTTTGGTTTTATATGAAACAGGAATGTTGAAATTATTGTTATCCTTATAGTATTCCGTAAGTTCACGAAACATATCATTCCATTTTCTGTTGTTTCTATCGTCCCAACTCATTCCGAGTTTATCAAGGCGAGATATTTGCTCGGCTGTCAGAGAACGTGAACCTGTCCGTCTTGATTTTCGCATACTGTCGAGCCAAACTCCAAGACATATTCCCTCGCTGTCTACATACTTTGCAGGAACGTCCAGGTCACCATTTTCACGATGATATCTAACGGCGGCCTCATAGTTTTCTTCCCAGAGATAATCAGGCACGTCCCATACCATTCCTATCTCATCAAGCCTTGCGGATCTTTCCTCACTAAAGCCCCATTTTCTGATACCATTTTTCTTTGCCATTCGCTGGGTGACTAACCACTGGCCAATGTTTATTCCATTTTCATTTACATATGAATATGGTGCTAAAAGATTGCCGTTCTCCTCATAATACTTTTTAGCGGCTTCATAATATCTTTCCCATGACAATTCGCCTATTGACTGCCAGCGCATACCAATAGCGTTAAGTGCATCTATCTGCATCTGCGTAAGAGGTTTTCCATTATGAGTTCCTCTGTAAAGTCCTCTTTGTGTATTTATCCACAAGCCAAGGCTGTAGCCGTCTTCTGTAAAATATGTCGCAGGTATTTCAAGGTCACCGTTTTTTTCATAATAAGCTTTTGCCTTTTCATACATGATATCCCACGAAGCTGAAAGGGACTCCTCAAGCTTATCGAAAAGCTTTTTGCAGTCTTCAACTTTATCAATAAGCTCAAAGTTATCATTTACTACCATGCCCTCGTTATCATGAGAACGATAATAACGAACAGCAACTTTCATTTCTTCTTTGATAGAATCTATGCTGTAAAGATTTTCAATGTTATTGACAATATCGAAAATAACAGGTCTTTGTGACTTCCCTGCACTTAGCGCACGTCCGATCTGCTGTTTATAGATAATTGGAGAGATAGTCGGACGCAGAAGAATAACACCTGAAACATCGTCAACATGAACGCCCTCGTTAAGCATATCTATGCAGTATAGCAATTTAAGGTGGTCAGAATTATCCTCCTTAAATTCATGAAAAGCCTTGCTTGTTTCAGGATCATTGGAATAAGCTTCATAAATATGAGGCCTTTTATCCACCTTATGAAACCATTCGTCAGCCTTGTCTATCATATCGTCCATATGCTCACGATTTGCACAGAAAACGATATATTTTCCTGCTCTGTTTTCCATATGCTTATCAAAAATATCATCAAGCTTTTCTGCTTTATCTAACGCCCTGCGAAGTGCTTCAAGATATTCCTCAGCCTTGTCACGCATAGACTTATATCTTGCATTTTTTACTCTTTTTTCATATTCGTCAAGATCCTTCTGATATGAAAATATCGAGAGAATATATTTAGGCGGATCAAGGATACCACGAACGATAGCGTCACCCAAAGTCATTTCACTTGCGATATTTCCGTCAAAAAGCTCGTCTGTCATATCACGCTGGTTATCAAGATAACGTATTGCTGTGGCAGACAGACCTAACAGCGGTGTATCCGGATACATTTCAAGCAATTTCTGAACGCCCATGCCCCAATATTCCGCACCGCATCTGTGAAATTCATCGAGTATTATGTAATCAGGTTTTATCTCCGAAAAATTCTCGTCAGATAAAAGCATAAGCTTGGCGTAAGTATAAAATTTCACATTCTGCGGCTCATATCCACCGCTTGCCTCTTTTAAATTCTCAAGCTGCGTCTGATAGATATACCTTGACGGAGAAAGCCAACATATTATCTTATCGGAGTTGTCATAGCAGAGTTTAAAACCGATAAAACTTTTTCCTGTTCCGGTAGGGTGAACTACGGCTGCTTTATTTCGTTCAGCAAGCATTGACACCACAGCTTTATAGGCTTCTTCATTGTGTCTGAACAGCTCTAATGCCACGTTATTCCCTCCTACTAAAACACATCATTTGGAGCAAGCAACGGGAATCGAACCCGCATCCCAAGCTTGGGAAGCTTGTAT
>ERZ780190.946-NODE-946-length-29069-cov-47.085614_pt1 | contig 29069 bp, 29 predicted proteins | sample MGYA00510980_ERZ780190 | MGnify/ENA primary metagenome ERZ780190 (study PRJEB29588, sample SAMEA1972188) | human gut metagenome | biome: human gut; feature: human-associated habitat; material: faeces | place: Denmark | collected 2008/2010 ... | reverse complement strand
GGTTGTTAGAATGCCAGTTTATTATTGCAACGCATTCACCATTTATGCTTGGAACATTAAATGCTAAAATATACAATCTTGATACGAAAGAGTATGATGTTACAAAATGGAGTGATTTGGATAATGTACGATATTTTTATAATTTCTTCAAAAAACATGAAGATGAATTTAAAGTCTAAATACCTAAATATTAGTTCAATTTAAAGGAGGATATTGCATGCACAACGAAAATTATTCTATAATATTCAGCAGTTTGACAGGCAACACACGTAAGCTGGCTGATAAAATTCATGAAATACTGCCAAAGGAGAGCTGTGATTATTTTGGCACGGCTGATGCGCAGGGGACAGAATCCGAATTGCTATACATTGGATTTTGGACGGACAAGGGAAACGCGGATAGCGATACATTAGATTTCTTATCTAAATTGAAAAATAAGAAGATATTTCTGTTCGGAACAGCCGGTTTTGGAGGAAGTGATGCATATTTTCAAAGGATTCTTGGCAATGTTAAAAGCGCCATTGATTCAAGTAACACTATTGTAGGAGAATATATGTGCCAGGGCAAAATGCCACAGTCTGTGAGGGAACGCTATGTGAAAATGAAAGAAAACCCAGAGCATCCGGATAATATTGATGCGCTGATTGAAAATTTTGACAAGGCTTTGTCGCATCCCGATGCAGATGATATGGAGAGATTAAAAAATATTATTATTTAGCAGGAGGTATTATATATGTACAATTTCACATTCAACATTCCAACAAAAATCCATTTCGGAAAGGATACCATTTCGAACTTATCAGAGCTTAAGGCATATGGCAGCAAGGTGCTTTTAGTGTACGGAGGCGGCTCTATAAAGAAAAACGGTCTCTACGATACCGCAATGAAGATCCTTAAGGATGCGGGACTGACCGTGTTTGAGCTTAGCGGAGTGGAGCCAAACCCAAAGATTGAGACAGTCAGAAAGGGTGTTGAAATCTGTAAAAATGAGGGTATCGACATGGTGCTTGCAATAGGAGGCGGCAGTACAATTGATTGCTCAAAGGTTGTTGCAGCAGGTGCAAAGTATGATGGTGATGCATGGGATCTGGTGCTTGATGGCTCAAAGGTCAAGGCGGCACTTCCGATATTTGATGTGCTTACTCTTTCCGCAACAGGAACAGAGATGGATCCTTTTGCTGTTATCTCTGATATGTCTAAAAATGAAAAATGGGGAACAGGATCACCGTATATGGTGCCAACAATGTCAATATTAAATCCTGAATATACTTTTTCGGTATCAAAAAAACAGACCGCAGCAGGAACCGCAGATATGATGAGCCATACAATGGAGAATTATTTTTCTATGGAGAATGCTGACTGCCAGAAATTTATGGCGGAGGGATTGTTACGTACAATGATTAAAAATGGACCGGCTGCTCTCGCACAGCCTGATAATTACGAGGCCAGAGCCAACCTGATGTGGGCAGGCACACATGCAATCAACGGCGTTGTGGGCGATGGCTGCTCACCGGCATGGTGCGTACATCCTATGGAGCATGAGCTGAGCGCTTTCTATGATATTACTCACGGAGAGGGACTTGCAATACTCACACCGGCGTGGATGGAGCACATACTAAATGACGACACACTTCCGATGTTTGTGGAGTTTGCAAAAAATGTCTGGGGACTTTCCGGTGATGATGACTATGCACTTGCACACGCAGGCATTGATGCACTGAAGAAATTCTTCTTTGAGACAATGGGCATTCCGGCAAATCTAAGAGCTGTGGGAATCACAGACGACAGGAACTTTGAGGTGATGGCAAAGAAGGCCTGCGAGGGTTCAAAGGGATCGTTTGTACCGCTTAGCAAGGACGATATTGTGGAGATTTACAGAGCAGCATTCTAATCAATCGTTCATGCAAATACCTTGATTAATAATTTGACTGAAATTCTCTTTGATGTATGAGAACAAAATAAGAGTGTAGGCTATCCAATAAATAACCTGCACTCTTTTTAGTTTGATTTGGCTTTTAAATTTATTTATCTTGATACACCTAGCTTTACCATGAGAGCCTCCTGCAAAACGCGAGATACGTTGATATGGGATTTCTCAGCTTCCTGATTAAGCCAATTAGGGAGAGTGACATTTCTTCGTACCGTTTTATTGTCGGTCTTGCGGCGGTATTCATCAAAATCTATATCCACAAATGAAACATGACTAATACCATCTTTGTCAAAAGTACCATTTTTGATGTCAATATCTGAAATATCACTTGGAACCAGAATTTCCCTGCCTAGATCCTGTAATGTGATTCCATTTGCCCCAATGGCATCGCGAGCCATCTCTATAGCGTCTGACAGACCGAAGCCCTCTGTTAATATACCCATATCAGGAACATTAATAAGCACGGTGTCTTTCTTATCCTTTAATTGTGTAAATATAACTGGATATACCTGTTTCATATATAATATCCCCACTCAATGTATATATAATATATACATTGAGTGGGGATAAGTCAACAGCTTTTATAAATCAAAGAATAAGAAAAGACTTGACATGATTAAGAAAGAATGATATAAATACATACATAACGAATGTATTTATTGCAGGTGAAGATAATATGGCAAGAAATAAGTATCCAGAATTAACAGTGGAGAAGATTTTGGAAGTATCACAAAGACTTTTCTTAGAGAAAGGATACGAGCAAACAACAATTCAAGATATTGTTGATAATTTAGGAGGACTAACCAAAGGAGCAGTGTATCATCATTTTAAATCCAAAGAGGAGATTATAAATGCTTTGGGTGATAAGATGTATTTGAGTAATAATCCTTTCAATGTGGTCAAAGAACAGAATGAATTAAATGGATTGCAGAAAATTCAGAAAGCTATGATGTTAAATCAGGAAGATTCAGAACGAGCCACATTGTCAAAAAATATGATTCCACTATTGGAGAATCCTCGTATATTGGCTGGAATGATAGAATCACAAAGAAAATACCTGTCACCAGAGTTTTATGAACTGATTGAAGAAGGCATTGAAGATGGTTCTATTAGTACGGAGTATCCGAAAGAATTGGCAGAAATCCTGCCATTGTTGGAATTGTGGCTAATGCCATCTGTATTTCCAGCATCAGAAGAAGAAATGCAACATAAAGTGATGTTTGTAAAAGAGATGTTTGAGCGTATGGGTGTGCCATTATTCAACGACCAAATATTATCGATGATTGATGTAAAAATAAAATAAAATTGTATTATGCAATTTTATTTTATTTTTACATCAATACATACATTCGGAATGTATGAAAAAGGAGGATTAAATGGAACTTAAAGATGTATATATTGTAAAAACAAATAATTTATCGAAGTCTTATAATAAAAAAACGGTTATAAATAGCTGCAATATGAGTGTAAAAAAAGGAAGGATATATTGTTTGGTTGGACAAAATGGTGCGGGAAAGACAACACTATTTAAGATATTGCTGGGATTAACATCAGCCACGCAGGGAACGGCAACAGTTCTGGGAATGGACTGTAAAAATGAAAGCTTGGAAATTCTTGCCAGAACAGGAAGTCTAATAGAAACTCCGGTTTTTTATGAACACATTTCAGCAAGAAAGAATTTAAAAATACATTTAGAGTATATGGACTGCAAAGATGCTGACAAAAAAATTGAAAGTATATTGGAAAAAGTCGGGTTGAAGGATTCGGCAGATCAGCATGTATCTACTTTTTCGCTGGGAATGCGTCAGAGACTTGCTATTGCGAGAGCACTTGTACATGAACCAAGTTTACTAATTCTTGATGAACCAATAAATGGAATGGATCCAGTTGGAATAAGAGATATGAGAGAGTTATTTCGTAATCTTTCAGAACAGGGAGTCACAATTTTGATGTCCAGTCATTTTCTATCTGAGGTAGAATTGGTTGCAGATGATATAGGTTTTTTGGTTAATGGAACAATCGTGCGTGAGGTTCAGTCACAGGATATATCACAACAAAATGCCGGTGGACTGGAAGATTATTTTATGAAAGCGATTCAAGGAGAGTGAGTATATGAAAATAAACAGATTATTTTCTCTGGAATTGGAAAGAAATAGCTTACGACCATATCAAATTGCTGTTGAGGTAGGCACTGTTTTTATACTGGGCTTTATATATTTAATGGCAGCAATACCCAAAATTGATCCAGGGGATAGCGATGCAGAATTATTTAGTTCTTACAATTTTGTAATAGGACTGACATTGGTGGTCATGATGGGAATTTTTTCTGTAATCTCGGCAACGATGTCATCAAAGTTTATTGTGGATGAGTATCGAGGGAAAAAAGCAATTTTACTATTTTCATATCCAATCAGTCGAAAAAAATAATGGAAACCAAGATACTATTAGTATTTTTATTTACATTTGGTTCGATGTTGATAAGTGGAGCAATAGTACTCGCAGTTTTCATGATAACAGAAAGCTTAGTTCCAATTGGCAATGACATTGCAAGTTTAGGACTTATGTTAACAAGTATTATATATTTAGTATGTTATGCTCTGATTGCTGCATTTTGTGGTATTGCTTCGAGTTGGATTGGGTTCAGAAAGCAGTCTGTTATTGCAACAATAGTTGCATCCTGCATTATTATGGTTACAATGTGTCAGATAGTAGCTATGACATTTTTTTCTGGAGTGGCGATGATATTGCTTTTGGCTGGTATGGGAATTATTACATTTTTAGCCGTTGAGAGCATGTTAAGTCAGGCAAGAAAAATGGAAATTTAATTAAGTGTATCACATTCTTTTGTATACTCTTAAATAGGGACAGAGGAATGTATACATATAAAGAATGTTACCAGTAGTGGGGCATTCAGTATGACTGATTTTACTTATGAAAAGGATGTCTTGATATGGAAAGTGTTTCAGGTAATTGGAGTGCTTGTCGAGATAGCAGTAGTTGTCTTTTGGGGTATCCCGTTTGTATTGAGCATATACACTAACCTGTTCGTTTAATTTTAAGAAGAAAGAAAAGGTAATTTATGAAAGCAAATAATTTAATTATTGATTCAATCAGTAAAACATATAAAAAAGGGAAGATAAGAGCCAATGATAATATTTCATTAGAACTGTATCCTTCTGAAATCACTGCACTTATCGGACATAATGGCGCGGGGAAAACGACTCTGCTGAATCAGATTATAGGTAATGCCAAACCTGACAGTGGAGATATTACTTATAAGGGAATATCATTGGTAAAAAATTCAAAAGTAGCCAGAGAACTGGTATCCATAATGCCCCAGTTTCATGCTCCGCTTGAAGGAGTAACACTAAGGCAGTCCATAGAATCTATTTTGAGAATCAAAGGAGTATCTGAAAAGCAGGTGCATTTATGCACAAAACAAGTGTTAAAGGATTTGGATATTGAGCAGTGGGCTGACCAGGCAGGAAATAAATTATCCGGTGGTTTACAGAGACTGACCTCTTTTGCAATGGCAGTGGCATACCCATCAGACATAATTCTGCTTGACGAGCCCACAAATGATGTTGATCCAATAAGACGTAAGTTGACATGGCAGTATATGAGAAAACTAGCAAAAGAGGGGCATATGATTTTTGTTGTCACCCATAATCTACTTGAAGTTGAACAGTATACAGACAGATATATTTTACTGAATAAAGGTCGTATAATTCGTGACGATTCTACGGCTGTTATTAGTAATGACTACGTTTCAAATGTAATGATAGTATCCCTGCATGATACGGACGAGTTGCACGATCTACCGGAAGCCGAAACCAGTGAATATAAAGAAGATGAAATGCAGTTGGTTCTTACCTTGTCTGAAAATCAGGTTTCAAATGCTGTTAATTGGCTGATGGAGCTTATAAGACAGGGAAAAGTTTTGAATTATAAGTTTACATCTGCAACATTGGATATGCAATATGGAGGTATGATAGATGGAGAATAAAGAAACATTATCAAACCCGCAGGCATCTTATTTGACAAAACTTAAAGGAGTGATATTTTGGAGCTTGATAAGACACAAATATCTGGTGCCGGTATTCAGTGTGGCACAGGCTGCATTTGCGATTGCAATAATATGTGGAATGGCACTATTTCTTCCACAGCTTGATGATACATCGGTTGTTTATTTATCGTCCGGGGCATTGACTTTAGGCATGATTGCGGTCGGATGTGTTTTAGCACCACAGATTGTAAGTGAGGCAAAACAAAATGGGATATTTGAATATCAAAGAACGCTTCCAGTTTCAAGAAGCATTATTTTGTTAGCAGATATTATCATATGGGGAATTGCATCAGTTCCGGGCGTGATTATGGGTTGTATTGCTTCGGTACTGCGTTTTGATATAAATCTAAATATAACGGGACAAAGTTGCCTGATTATATTGCTTACACAGTTTACATTGATTTGTATCGGATTTTGTATTGCCTACTGGCTTCCACCTAGTGCAATGGCATTGGCAACACAGGTAATTATGATAGGTGGACTGCTTTTTTCACCGATAACATATCCAGCGGAAAGACTCCCGGAGTGGTCTATGTATATTTATAATGTGCTGCCATTTGTTCCTATAAGTAATTTAATAAGGTCTGCGTTATTTTTGGCGAAGTCTATAAGTCTGTCAGATTTGATAGTAGTTGTTTTTTGGGCTGTCGTTGCATTTATTCTTTCTCTTTGTGCATTGTCAAAAAAAGAATGATAAAGTATTTCGGCGGAAATAATATAACGAATATGCGAATGTCGGGATATGAAAATGATATATTACTGGGTTCTGTGACTTTTTTATATCAGAATAAAAGGAAAAAGTTATGTTATATAAACAGGAAAATATTACATTGGTTGATGAGGTAAGAAAAACAGGAAGAGGAAATAGGGTTTGGATTGAAATATTGAAATTCTTGGCTGTTCTTACACCTATAAATTTGATAATGGTATTTGCGGGGGAGGCAATAAAAGCTGCATTATTTCAGAAGTCGGTGATTAACGAAGAGATATCCATGATTATTCAATTATATGAATGTGCTTTGGGAATTGGTTTGGTTGTATTGTATTGTTGCTGCATTGAAAAAAGAACTTTTATGAGTATGGGTTTTATGAAAAGACATGTATGCAAGCAGTATATAAAAGGTGCGTGTGTAGGTGCCATGCTGATATCAGCCTTAGTATGGATGGGAGTTCTTTTCAATACTTTTATTTTTAATGGATTCAATGTGAATTTGGATAAAAAAAGTATATTCTTATTTCTTGGCGGATTTTTGTTGCAGGGATTTTACGAAGAGTTAGTATTTCGTGGATTTTTCATGATATCTATAATCAGAAAAAATACCATATTTGTAGCGGTGATGGTTAATTCTATTTTATTTGGATTAACACATGGTTTCAATAATGGATTTCAAGTACTTGCTTTATTAAATTTGATATTATTTGGAATATTCGAGTCAATCTATTTATTGAAAACTGGAAATATTTGGGGCATTAGTGCAATACATAGCATGTGGAATTTTATACAAGGAAATATTTATGGTTTTAATGTATCGGGAATGGCACAATCACAAAGCATATTTATATTTAAAATCAGCAATTGTGAAATATTTAGTGGAGGAACATTCGGACTGGAAGGAAGTTTACTTACAACTATAGTATTATTAAGTGCAATCAATATGGTTATATTATATAACACAGCTTTACAGCTTCAATAATAATCTCTTACCAAAAAACTGCTTGTTTTATAGAATTTATGATAGATGCCGATTTTATTGAGATGTTGGCATTTTGCACGAAAGCGGTAAAAATACATGACTGTGAATTTCTTAAATGAACGTAAAATGGAATTTATGAATGCCTTTATTTTGGCAGGCTATATTTTTTTATCCATGTATGGAAGAGGTTTCATTGCTGAATAGCTGATATTAATAAGGATGAATAACATTTCAATACTCTTAAATATATGTTACATCTAGCTTCACAATGACCATAAGGTATTTTGTTTATAGTAGCTCATTTCAACATTTTATCTGAATGAATATATAAAAAGATATATACTGAAACCAATCAATGCTAGTCCTATTTAATGGTGATTTTTTGCCATGAGCTTTTTACTTCTAAGCAAATTTGTAAAGAAATTGCGCACGCTTATATAATAATCACCGATTTTTATCGTAAAGAGTAAAGTCATTATTTATTGATAGTAGTTTTGGAGATTTCATAGTTGTATACACAGCATAAGGCTTACAAAACAGTGGCCATTAAAATAATAGTAGTTGATGTGGAAAATTATGAAATTGGTGATATAGTGGACGCTGGAATTATTCAGATAAAACTAAGTAATTAATGAGACTTATGATTATGAGTGGACAGATGAACAAAAAGAAAAGATATTAACAAAATCAACTGAAAAAATAATATATAAGCCATGTTACCACCACAGCGGTGAGAACATGGCTTATTTTTATGTGCTATGATATAAAAAATCATTTTATAGGGAATGCAACAGATTCTATAATGAACATAATCACAAATAGAGCAAAAATCACTGCCACATCAAGCAGTATTATGCCGACATAGTGCAGGAAGCGGTTTTTGCTCTTGCAAAGTGGCAGTATATTTTGTACATTGAGATAGTTAAAGCCACAGAAAATTGCAAATATGAACATACCAAGGCAAAAAATCCTTTCAAGCCACAGCTTTGCTCCGTAAGTATTTTCTATTTCCAATGTCAGGCAAAGCCATATTATGAACAGATATGCGACTGAGGATAGCAGCATTTTCCATGGAGTTCTCGTGCGAAATCCGGGTGGGAGGAAACGGGAAGCACTGTCGTGGATATCTCGTTTAGCAGTATCGGCATTGGCTGCATTATCATGGTTCTGATGTGCATATTGACTTGAATTACCGGCAGCAGAAGTGCTGTGCTGCGCAGGATAATATGACTGCGATACGGCATTTTTTAACTCTGCCACAGACTGGTATCTTGCGGCTGGTGTCATCTGAGTACACCTATCTGCAATCATGTTAAGCCGGTGCAGAATTGGAGCAATGTTGGGAACCGGAGTGATGCTGCCAAGCATTTCGCGCAGTACTATGCCGAGAGAATATATGTCTGTTTTCGGAGATGAAGAGCCAAAGCCATACTGCTCGGGAGCTGCATATCCGGGGGTGCCAATCAGCACGGTATCAGATTCGTTTTGTCCTGAAAATTGTTTTGCGGCATTGAAATCTAAAAGCATGGCATAGTTATAACTGGTGATTATGATATTTGAGGGCTTTATATCGCGATGGATTATAGGCGGAGTCATCGAGTGCAGAGCTTCAAGTATATTGCAGAGCATAATCATGTAGCTTCTGATATCGGAAACACTAAGGTCAGAGTTGTCTATTTTTTCCTGCAGGGAGGTTCCGCTTATATATTCTTCGATTACGATAAGCTGGTTGCCATCTTCATAGTAATTGATAAGGCGCGGAATACCGGCCACAGGATTGCGATAAAGGTATTCGTACACGCGGATATTGTATACATCAAGGATTTTCTGGACATAAATATTGCCGGAAAGCGCAGATTGAACCAGATAAACCTTGTGCTCTTCATTTAAGGCTGAGATTATTTTGTAATCGCTCATGGTGCATGTATCCTTTCAGGTATCGCTAGTGAGGTAGGAATAGTTACAAGTACAAGTATAACAGATAGGAGAAATTTATGAAGCAAAAAAATACAAAAGAATTGGATGATATCCTTGGAAAAACTCATATATCTGATTTTGATAAATTTTGTGTTGAGCAGAAAGGCAGCATGGATCCGGAGCAAAATGCATTTTCGGAGTACATAAAGGATTTGCTTAAGGAAAAGAGAATAACACAGCAGATGGTGTTTTTGAAGGCTGATATTCCGGAAAAATACGGCTACAAGCTTCTGTCAGGCGAAAAACATACCAGGCAGAGGGATATTATCCTGAGGATATGTTATGCTGTAGAGCTTACATTGGAGCAGACACAGAGAGCCTTGAGAAAATACGAGATGCCGCAGCTCTATGCAAAAATCCTGAGAGATGCTTTTCTTATGCTTATTTTTAAGGAACGTCCGGGTGGAATCATAGAAGTGAACGAATTACTCAGCAAAAATGGTATGGAAATGCTCAGGACAAGTGGTGTGCAGGAGTAGGTTTAGAATATAATTTTACCACCGCTGCGGGGAGAACAGTATTCATACTGTGATGGTATAATAGTCCTACAATTTACAGAGGAGGACTTAACCATGAAAAAAAGAACTAATTTACTGGCTCTTGTACTGAGTATCACAGCAATCACTTTTACATTATTGGGATGCAGCTCGGACACAGGGCCCAAAAAGAGCATAGCTGTACCGGGAAGCGCAACAGAGGCCGGTGGAGGCGCGGAGAGCAGCGGAACTAATGGAGGCGGCGCAGATCAGGCATCAGCAGATGAGAGCATCAATGAGCAGGTGCTTGTAGACCAGGATGGCATCAAAATAACTGCGACTGAATATGTGACGGACAGCATATGGGGAGATGGAATTAAGCTTCTGGTTGAAAATAATTCGGCCAAGGACTATACAATAGGCTGTGATGCACTTATCGTGAACGATTATATGATCACAGATCTGTTCAGCGCGGATGTTGCGGCAGGAAAGAAGTCGAATGAGGTTATGTATTTATCGTCAACAGAGCTTAAAGCAGCCGGAATAGATACAGTAGGACAAATTGAGATGTATTTCCACGCATACGATTCAAACTGGGATAATCTTTTCAAGAATGTATATTCAAAGCTTGAGACCTCTGAATTTGCAAACATGGATACGACACCAAACGATGAGGGACAGGAGCTTTACAATGCAAATGGTGTAAGGATTGTTGGAAAAACAGTTGATGAAAATTCCTTCTGGGGAACAGCAATTTTACTTTACATCGAAAACACCTCAGGTCAGAATGTCGGAATAAACGTGGACAATATGTCTATCAATGGATATATGATGACACCGCTGTTTTCAACCACAGTATATGACGGAAAGAAGTCGATAGATGATATAACCATTATGTCAAGTGATCTTGAGGCAAACGGAATCACGTCGGTTGATCAGGTGGAGCTTAAATTCCATATATACAATGCTGAGAGCTACGATACAATAGCGGATTCAGATGCGATAACATTTACGGCACAGTAAATAATTTAAACATCATATGAAAGTATGATTATTAAACAGTAGAGCTACGCAATATTTAATAGATAGGAGAAATTCATCATGAAGGTTTGGAAATTAGTTTCAGGTATTTTATCAATAATTTTATTTGTTTTTGTATCATTTCAGTCATGCGCTGCAGGAGTATCTAATGCATTGGAGGCCAATGGTGAGGCATCGGGAAGTGCAGGAATAATTGTGGCAATTCTTATGCTTGCAGGTGGAATTGTTTCAATCGCTACGAGAAAATCCTTAGGCAAGGGTGGGAATATCGCACTCATAGTACTATTTGGATTGGCAGCAATTATCGGATTTGCGGGTTATGGAAGTTTTTCGGATCTTGCTATATGGGCAGGCTGGTGTCTGATAAATGCAGTTCTTGCGGTGGTTGCACTGGTTATGGCAAAGAAGAACAATTAAATATTACTATTTGAATTCATATGAGGAAGATTCTAAGGAGAATCTTCCTTTTTTGATATTTAAACTAAGACTAAATATGATACAATTCAATTATTCAGCACTATAAGCTTTATTTCCTAGAGGCTAGGCTTAAAGTTTACATAAGGGAAATTTTAAAGAATTAATGATGAAATGTAACCCCCACCAAACAAAATCCTACATAATATATAGAAGGGAGGTTTGCGGAAAATGTACACACAGGAACAGATACTTGATATGTATTTTGATCGCAACCAGCAGGCTGTCAGTGCGACCTCGCAGATGTACGGAGCGAAGCTTACCCGGTTTGCAGACACTATGGTAGCACATGAGGATGCGCTGGAATGCGTAAATGACACATACATAGCAGCATGGAACAAGATACCGCCGGAGCGCCCTATGCGTTTCCTTTCCTGGCTTTACAGGGTATGCCGCAATATCGTCTGCGACAGGATTGACTGGAATAATGCTTCAAAGAGAAATTCCAACATGAACTGTATGCTTGATGAGCTTGAGGAGTGCCTTGCAGACAGCAATGCAAAATACGAGGGCGAGCTGTCGGACATTGGAAGGTGTTTATCGGATTTTCTGAACGGACTGGAGACGGAAAAGAGAGTGCTTTTCGTGAGACGCTACTGGTATGGCATGACGATTGATGAGCTGGCAGATATGAGCGGCAGGAGCAAAAGCAGCGTAAAGACCACACTGTTTCGGATAAGGGCAGAGCTTAAAAAATATCTGGATGAGGAGGGCGTATATCTATGACGAAAAAGGATTTATTTGATGGTTTAAATTATATTGATGACCAAATAATTGAAGAAGCGCAGCCGACCGGAGAATCGGCCGGGTACAGTGATGAAATTTATGTAAAAAATCATGAAACCCATCACGGCGGAAAAGAAGACAAAAACAGGAAAAAGCACAAAAAATTTGCACGGGCAGCAAAAGCGCTTGCCACAGTGGCGGCAGTCCTTGTTGTTGCAGTCTTAGGCACGGAGGTTGTGCGGCTTAATAACCGTATAGATGAGCTGGAAACAAAAACTGCAAATGTGATTTCTCAGAATAATGCACAGAATAATGTCTATGCAGGGATAAAGAGCGGTGCAAAGCTTGGGGATTATGAATCGGCCTCTGATTACGGGAAATTGTATGATGTGGCAAAAAAAGCTGAGGCTTCCATAAGGAATACTGCATCTGGAGACTTGCTGGAGAGTGCGGATGCAACAGGAATTACGTCTGATGCATCGTCTGCAAATAAGCAGGAGGCGGCAGCCAAAACAGAGTATTCAACCACCAACGTGATGACAGAGGGCGTTGATGAGAGTGATGTGGTAAAGACGGACGGAAAGTACATTTACATGGTCGAGGATGGTCAGATATCCATCACGGATATTTCAAATGGAAAGCCGGGGGAAGAGACGCTGTTTCGTCCTGATTTTGAGGTACCGTCAGATACTGTAGAGGAGCTTTATATCAGTGACGGAAAAATGCTTATTATATCAAACCATGCGGGCGATAAGGATGAGACTATATGCTATAGCTATGATATAGCTGACCCGACGAAACCGGTGCTTATAGGTAAAGCGCGTCAGGATGGATTTTACAATACATCGCGCAAAATTGGCAATACGGTATATGTTTTTTCAGACACATATATAAAGACCTCCGATATGAATAAAAATGTGGCGCTGCAGGAGGATAATCTGGAGAAATGGGTGCCTCAGGTAAATGGCAAAGTGATAAGCTATGACTGCTTCTATATAGGAGAGGATACATACTCAGGCACAGTTATTTCGAGCTTTGATGTGAATAAACCTGATAAGACGATAGATGCAAAATGCATTATGAATAATAGCGGCGAGGTGTACGTTTCTAGCAATGCTATGTATCTGTATCATTCTGATTGGAGTGCAAGCCGTGAGCTTACCAAAATCAGCAAAATTTCGTTTGAAGACGGAGTGATGAAGACCGGGGAGACAACCTCAGTGAATGGTTATCTTAACGATAAATTCGCAATAAATGAGCAGGGAGGATATCTGTATGTGCTTCCAACCTCAAATACCGGCAGCCAGCCTGTCAATTCACTTCATGTGCTGGATAAGGATATGAATGAGGTCGGTGTGATAAACGAGATTGCACGCGGGGAGAGTATATACGCAGCCCGCTTTGTTGGAAAATACGTATATTTCATCACATACAGGCAGACGGATCCTCTTTTTGTAGCAGACATATCTAATCCGACAGCACCAAAGCTTTTGGGAGAGCTTGAGGTGAGTGGATTTTCTGAATATCTGCATATGTGGGATGATACGCACGTACTTGGAATAGGCTATGGTGATTCGCAGCAGAGTAAGATAAAGCTTACTATGTTTGATGTGAGTGATCCGACAAAGCCGGTTGAGGTGAACCAGAAGCTTATCGACAGTTCTGAGAGCTGGAGTAATGAGTTTGTATACAACTACAAGGCTATTCTTGCTGACCCGGAGAAAAATCTGATAGGATTTACTGCGAATGACTACTATCTGTTTTCGTATGACAGTGAAAACGGCTTTAGTCTTTTGGAGCAGCAGGCACTGACTTATAAAAACACAGAAGGCTACAGAGGCATTTACAAGGATAATGATTTCTATGTGGCAGGAAACGGAGAGATAAAGCATTTTAAGCTGGCAGAATAGCGTAAATAATCGTGTTACGCAATAAGATATAAAGACAGGCGGCGAATACCCAAAGAGGGTGTTTGCCGCCTGTTTTTTGTATAATTTCATATACAAACGATATGTAACAGCATATTTAAGTATGTAATTCAAGGCAGACGGTGATATAATATCTCTGATTTTGATAACACGGAGGAACTATTATAATGAATACAGCCTCAAAGACAAGACATGTCTTTATTTTGTTTTTGGCAGATATAGTCTGGGGAATAGCCTTTGTAGCGCAGTCAAAGGGAGGGGATGCAGTTGGAGCATTTTCATTCAACGGCATCCGCTTCCTTATTGGTGCGCTCTGCCTTCTGCCGGTCATAAAAATACTGGATAAGAAAGAGCTGACGGTAAACAGACCTGAAAGCAAAAAGCAAAAGAAAGAGCTTTGGATAGCCGGAAGCTGCTGTGGAATAGCACTTTTCTTTGCGAGCAACCTGCAGCAGCTTGGAATCAGCATGGGCGCAGAATCCGGCAAGGCAGGATTTCTTACAGCTACATATATACTTATGGTGCCTATACTAGGGATTTTCCTTAAAAGAAAATGCGGAGTCAAAATATGGATAGGTGTATTTATTGCACTGATAGGCATGTATTTTCTGTGCATGAATAGGGCATTTTCACTTAGTGGCTCGGATTTGCTCCTGTTGGCAGGGGCATTGTGCTTTGCGATACAGATACTTGTGATTGACCATTTCGTATCACAGGTAGATGCGGTCAGACTCTCATGTATTGAGTTTTTTGTCACCGGACTTGGCTCATGTATAGTGATGATTTTTACAGATATGAGACCGTCTACAGGCGGTATAGCGCAGTGGGCACAGTCGCTTTGCACCTGGGATGCATGGATTCCGATTCTCTATGCCGGTATTTTCTCAAGCGGAGTGGGCTATACGCTGCAGATTGTCGGACAAAAGGGCTTAAATCCGGCGGTGGCATCGGTGGCGATGAGCCTTGAGTCGGTGGTTTCTGTGATTGCAGGATGGATTCTGCTTGGCCAGATGCTAGGTGGCAGAGAAATTTTTGGATGTGTGCTCATGTTTATTGCGATAATTATTGCACAGCTTCCGGATAGGGAGTATACTAAGTAGGTTACAGTATAAAATGAAATGTGATTATTCAGAATCACTGAGAACAAAAAAGCACAAGTATAGTGCGGCTTTGCGAATGTACGTGGGATGAATAGTTACAACGAGACAGGGATTGGATATGAGAAATAATAGCAGAAAAAATTACAGACGCCGCAGACAAAATACAAGAGCTTCACAGATTAAGCTTGTAGGAATAGTGGCTGTGATAGTCGTTATAGCGATTATAATAGTTATATCGTGCTTTAATAAAACAAAAAAAGACAGTAATAAGGCAAAAGACACAGGAACGGCCACAGAAAATGTGACCGGTGTGACTGAGCAGGTAAGTGAGACAGAGGAAGCAAAGGAGCTCTTTGCACCAAAGGAGTCTGATGCTACAGCAGCAATCGGAGATGAGCTTGAGAGCTCTTATGCCGTAGTGATTGATGAGCAGGACGGCACAGTTGTTGCGGGGAAAAATGCTCATGAGAAAATGTATCCGGCTTCCATGACAAAGGTTATGACAGTGCTTGTAGCAGCAGAGCAGGCTGAGAAAAATGCAATTGCTGCAGCGGAGAATGAAAACACCGAAATAGACAGGCAGGCGGTGATAGAAAACAAGCTCAACGAGGTTGTTACAATTACAAGAGAAGCCACAGATTATTCATATGTGCATGATTGCAGTACAACAGGCTTTTTAGACGGTGAGCAGGTGCCTCTTCGCGATGTGTTTAACGGAACCATCCTGCCATCGGGTGGAGAATCGGCATATCAGCTTGCGGTTTATACAGCAGGCTCCATGGAAGCATTTGTCGATATGATGAACCAGAAGGCAGCAGAGCTTGGTATAGGCCAGACCACACATTTTGCAAACCCTGTCGGCATATATGATGAGAACAATTACAGCACAGCCTATGATATGGCGGTCATCATGCAGGCAGCGATGCAGGACGACATTTGTAAAACAGTACTTTCAAATCATACATATAGCACGGCTGCAACACCGCAGCATCCGGAGAACCTGAACATATCAAATCTGTTCCTGCGCCGAATAGAGGACAAGATGACAAGTGGCGAGGTAATCGGTGCAAAGACAGGCTTTGTAAATCAGTCTGGTAACTGTGCGGTCAGCTACGAGAAGGCAGCAAGCGGAAAGACATATATATGTGTGACAGCAGGCGCTTCAAGCGGATGGCACTGTATAGATAATCATGTGTATTTATATAATACATACGGCAAGTAGTCAGCAAAGCTGATTTTAAGGGGTACAGATATGGCGGGAAATCAAGGCAATTCCAGAAAAAAGACCACGCATAACATGCACAATGAGAAAAAATACAAAAACCCTGCAGGACAGGAGAGGGTAAGGGAAAAAAGCAGCCGGGCAAAAAGCGATAACGTATGTCCGTATGCGAAGAAATGTGGCGGCTGCGACTATCAGGGCGTAGAATATAAGGAACAGTTAAAAACCAAGCAGGCATACATGAAAAAGCTGCTAAAGCCTTTTTGCTTTGTGGAGCCGATTGTCGGCATGAAAAATCCGCTCTATTATCGTCACAAGGTTCATGCAGCCTTTGACTGTACGAGGCGCGGTCAGATTGTGGCGGGAGCCTACAGGAAAAACACACATGATGTGGTGGATATCGAAAGCTGCATGATAGAGGAGCAGGAGTCAGATGAGATAATAAGGGACATAAAGGATATGCTCCGCTCATTCAGGATAAAGACCTATGATGAGGACACCGGCTATGGCCTTCTCAGACATGTGCTTGTAAGAAAGGGTTATGCAACAGGGCAGATAATGGTAGTGCTTGTCCTGGCATCGCCGATACTTCCATCGAAGAACAATTTCGTAAAAGCACTCAGGAAGAAGCATCCCAATATCACGACAGTGGTGCTCAACGTGAATGATAAAAGAACAAGCATGGTGCTCGGAGACAGAAACATCACGCTTTATGGCAAGGGCTTCATAGAGGATAAGCTGTGCGGCTGTACCTTCCGCATCTCACCAGGCTCGTTTTATCAGGTGAATCCGGTACAGACGGAGCTTTTATACGAAAAAGCCATTCATGAGGCACACCTCACCGGCAAGGAGCGCGTAATCGATGCATACTGCGGCACCGGAACCATAGGCATCATAGCAGCGAAAAATGCAGGTGAAGTCATCGGTGTCGAGCTAAACCGTGATGCAATCCGTGATGCAGTCATCAATGCAAAGCGAAACGACATCAGAAATATCCGCTTCTACAATGATGATGCCGGAGAATTCATGGTCGAGATGGCACAAAAGGGTGAGAAAGCTGATGTTGTCATAATGGATCCTCCAAGAACCGGCAGCGACGAGGCGTTTTTATCATCGGTTGTCAAGCTGGCGCCGGAGAGAGTGGTGTATGTGTCATGTGGCCCGGAAACACTGGCGAGAGATTTAAAGTATCTCACAAAGCACGGGTATGCAGTGAAACGCGCAACACCATATGACTGTTTTCCGTTTACAGAGCACATAGAGACAGTGGTGCTACTTTGCAGGTAAATGGACGATAATAGTATTCCAATTCGCTATCAAATGGTGTAGAATAAAAACTACTTTCCATGTATACTAATGAATGATTACAGCCCATATACGGAGGACAAACATGAGAACGCTATATACATTTGACAAACACAATTATTCCGATGATATGGAGGTATTTGAGCGCTTCGCGGTGCGCGCGGTTATTATCAGAGACGGAAAGCTTGCCATGCAGCAGGCCGGTGAGGGCTACTACAAGATACTGGGCGGTGGCATCGATGCAGGCGAGACCAACGAGGTTGCGCTGGCACGGGAGGTGCGCGAGGAGGCAGGGCTTCTTGTCGTGCCGGAAAGCATCAGGGAGTGCGGCAAGGTCATAGAAAAGAGACGCGATATATTTGAGGCTGATAAGATATATTACTGTCACACATACGTGTATTTCTGTGATGTGAAGGACGAGCATGTGGCAGCACAGATGACAGACAGCGAGATAAGGCTTGAGTATCATCTGTCATGGGCTACGCCGGATGAGATAATAAAGGCCAACAGCGCTTTTCTTGATAAAGAATGGATAGCAAGAGACACTAAGATTGTTGAGTTGATAAAAGAAATGTGTTAAAATAATGCCTGGATGTAAATCCGGGCATTTAATATAAGGAGAAGCAGTATAAATGGATAAAAATAAAATCAAAAATAAATTAAAGGATGATCCGGCCTTCACTCTTGAGGTGCAAAACCCGGAGGTTGAGGCGCTGATGACACAGTATTCAAGCGACAAAAAGGCGGAGACGCTCAATAAGCTCATTGAAAAATGCACTAAGAGCAGATTCCTGGTACCTGCAAATGTCGGAGAGAACAACAAGCCGATTCCGCTATTTATTAAAAACGGTGAGGGAGAGGCTTTCATGCCGATTTATACATCAAAGGCACAGCTTTCTAAGGATCATCCGTCACCATGCATTGTAAATATGCCGTTTCTTGCAGTCAACAATATGGTGGCAAATAAAGAGTCAAAGATTAATGGTATCGCATTCAACCCGTTCACTCACAATCTGATTTTCAAAAAGCCTCTTGTAGAAAAGATTGAGGCAGTGGAAAAGGCCAGAAGAGAGGGGCATCCTACATCACCGACAAAGGGCAAGACTGTACAGATGACAGCAGAGCAGTATGTCATCTTCGAGCGTATGCAGTATGAGCATATTTTCCTGCCGGCGAAGATGTTTGAGGGCGGAAAAGAGTTCATGGACCGACTTGCCGATGAGAAGGAAAAGCTAATAGATGAGCTGTACGAGGAGGCATATCAGCAGAAGCGTATGTATCCATATATGGAGGAGGATTTCTCTGTTATGTCTATGCAGATTTCTGATACGCTTAATGTCACCAGAGTTGATTTCCCGACAAGAGATATGGCTCCAAACTGCGCAATCCGTGCTTATCTCGTGTGGGATGATGCTGCGTCACAGGGCAGATATTTTGTAATTGATGCGAAGGGCGATAAAACTACTGAGCTGGCTGAGATTACAGAGGATTACAAGCGTCTTGGATATGGAGCTGCACCGGTTGAGGGTGCTGAGCTTCAGACTGTTCTTGACCTGGTTAAGAAAAGTGCAGAGGAACAGAATTAGAAAAGTAATGTAGGGCAGGATATATAAAGGAGGTCGTGTATGAAGGAGTTTTTAGGCAGAATAAAGGCTGATTTTCTATTGTCATCAGTGCTTTGCATAGCGCTGGGACTGGTGTTTATCATATGGAGAGCTTCGGTGCTCACGATTGTGGCCAATGTGCTTGCGGTGGTGCTTATCATCATCGGAGTGGTCTATATGTGTAGCTATTTTCTGAATATAGTTACGAATGGTTTTTCAGCGATGCTGGGGCTTGTGGTTTTGGCAGTGGGTATATGGTTTCTGGTACAGCCAAAGGTTGTGGTGAGCCTGATACCTATAGTCATCGGTCTGGTGCTCATTTTTCACAGCATCAGGAGCATTATTGAGGCAGTGGATGCCAGAAAATACGGTTACGGAGGCTGGAGTGTCGGCCTGATTTTTTCAATAATCAGTCTGATTTTTGGAATAATCTGTGTGACAAATGCATTTGATGTAATGAAGACAGCCACTGTTGTTGTCGGTATCATACTGATTTTCAACGGAGTATCAAATATCTGGATTACGAGCCGTGCCACAAAGGCGGAGAGCGCCTACAACAAGCAAAAGGAGTTTGAGGCAACGTTTGTTGAGGATAGAAAAGAGGACAATTAAGCAGTAACAGAAAGGCGACAGAATGCGTCGGATGGAGTTTAAGATGGAGAGACCCGGACTTACCAAGGTCGGTGACCATCTGAAGGTAACAGAGAGCAAGCTTCCAACTTCATATTATTATACGATAGAGCATGCAATTGCCATGTCGGGAAACTACGTGGTCAGCGAGAGGCTCAAAAGCCGCGAGGGCGATGTCGTGGATGTGAGGGAGACTGAGAAGGGCTACTTTGTCACGATGGAGTTTGATGAGTAATGACACAGCAAGGTAAGAATGCAATAGATCTGGTGCTCGCTGAGAGCCTTATAGAGCTTTCAGCGAAAAAGCCAATCGATAAGATTACAATTAAAGAGATAACGGACAAGGCCGGAGTTATCCGCCCCACGTTTTACAATCATTTTCAGGACAAGTACGAGCTGATAGAGTGGATTATCAAAAGCGAGCTGCTTGAGCCCATCAAGCCACTGCTCAATGCCGGAATGATTTTTGAAGCGATTGTGCTGATGCTCAATAATATCTCGGCAAACAGTGTTTTTTACAAGAAAGCACTAAAGCTGGAGGGTGCAGTGACGTTTAATCAGATTGCCATGAAGTGCGTCTACGAGATGTTTATGAATATCATAAACGAAAAGAGTACAGGAAAGAAATCCAAATACCGCTGGCTCACACCGGAGGTGATTTCTACATATTATGCGCAGTCGTTGTGCTTTATCACGGAGGGCTGGATAGCCCAGGGCATGGATGATATTGAGCCGAAGGAGATGGCGGAGGCATACATGTATCTGATTACGCGCTCGATGGATGATATACTAAGTGAGCTGTAGAGGACAATTGCCATGGAAAATGACGGCTTAAGCAAGCTCATAAAGCAGAATCATAAAGAGACACCATAAAGAGGCATGTGTTCATATAAATATAAAAATGCTGTGAAAAAGTGTCAGAAATCAAATACAATATAATATATGTGTCATATCGGATATACAAATTGATGGATTTGTATATCTCACATGACAAATCGAAGAGATTGAATATTTATTTATTCGGTCTTTTTTTTTATACTTCAATACGAATAAAAGAAAGAGTGGTGAATCTAATGATTAAATTTGGAAAAGGAGTCGTAAAACATCGTGTGCTGATACTGATAGTTGCATTTGCACTGCTTATACCGTCGGGCATCAGCTTTATCAACACGAGAATCAACTTTGATATCCTTTCTTATCTGCCAAGCCAGATAGAGACTATGAAGGGTCAGGATATCATGGTAGATGAGTTTGGAACCGGAGCGTTGTCATTTGTGATCTTAGAGGATATGAAGGATCAGGACATAGAGACTCTGGCTGATGACATTGAGGACCTTGAGGGTGTTAAGGATGTCATCTGGTACGGAACAATCGCTGATTCCACATTGCCAAGAGAGGCAATTCCGGATGAGGTGTACGACGCATTTAACAACAAGGATGCAAACAGCCAGCTCATGCTCGTCACATACAGTGACACAATGGGTTCGGATGAGACAATGGAAGCCGTCAACAAGATGGATAAGATGGTGAAACACCACTGCTTCGTAGCAGGAATGGCAGCGGTCAACGCAGATACAAAGACACTTGTTATGCAGCAGGCTCCTATATATGTCATCATAGCAGCATTGCTTTCAATGCTTGTCATGGGAATTACAATGGATTCAATAATTGTTCCGATGTTATTCCTCCTAAGCATAGGAATGGCTATTATCTATAACCTGGGAACAAACTTTATACAGGGACAGATTTCATATCTGACACTGGCACTGACAGCAGTATTGCAGCTCGCCGTAACAATGGATTATTCGATTTTCCTGTGGCACAGCTATCAGGAGCAGATAGACAGATATGACGGAGACAAGAAGCGAGCCATGGCACATGCCATTTCCCACACAATTGTCTCAGTAACAGGAAGCTCAATCACAACAATCGCAGGCTTCGTAGCCCTCTGCTTCATGAGCTTTACACTTGGACTTGACCTGGGAATCGTAATGGCAAAGGGCGTTGTATTCGGAGTTATCGGATGTGTAACAATTCTCCCTGCACTGATTCTTGCATGTGATAAGGCAATCGAGAAGACAAAGCACAAGATTCTTATGCCGGATGTTTCTAGGATTGCAAGCTGGGTAACAAATCATTATAAGATACTTGCAGTGATTTTTATCGTAGTGCTCATCCCGGCAATATACGGATACACTCATGATCAGGTCTACTATGACCTTGCAGGAACCATGCCTGACAGTGCATACAGTAAGCAGGCCAATGAAAGACTCGACAAGGAGTATGCTATGGGTGCCACACATATCATCATCGCGCCGAGCGATATGTCAAAGGCAGACAGCATAAGCATGATAGATGATATAAAGAAAGTCGATGGAGTAAAGCTTGCAGTATCGCTTGACTCAATACTCGGACCTACCATACCGGATGATATGGTGCCGGATGAGGCAAAGGAGATATTCAAAAACGGTGATTATCAGATGATGCTTGTTTCATCAAAATATGAGACAGCATCTGATGAGGTAAACAACCAGATTACAGAGATTAAAAAGATAGTAAAGAATTACAGCAAGGACGCAATGCTTATCGGTGAGGCACCTTGTACAAAGGATCTTATCACTATCACGGATACAGACTTTAAGCGTGTAAGTGCGGTATCAATCGTATTGATATTCCTTATCATCCTGATTGTGTTCAAATCAGTATCGCTTCCAATCATACTTGTAGCGGTCATCGAGTTTGCAATCTTTGTAAACATGGGAATTCCGGGATTTACAGGAACAAAGCTTCCGTTTATCGCGAGCATCGTAATCGGAACCATACAGCTTGGTGCAACGGTTGACTATGCGATACTTATGACCACAAAGTACAGAAAGAACAGATACACCGGAATGGACAAAAAGCCGGCAATCACAAAGGCACTTGCAGATTCGACAAACTCAGTTATCGTCAGTGCACTCTGTTTCTTCGCCGCAACCTTTGGTGTAGGACTTTATTCAAACATTGATATGATCAGTTCTATCTGTATACTGCTTGCACGAGGCGCAATTATCAGTATGTTTGTAGTAGTATTTATACTTCCGTCAATGTTTATGATTTTTGACAAAGTAATATGTGCCACAAGCGCAGGCTTTAAAAACAAGAACCTGACAGCTTAGTAATCTGATTAATCATAAATGAGGGATAAAATACTTTTTGACCCTCATAACATAAAAATATGACCTCAAAAACAAAATCAGGAGGAATAAGACATGAAATTACCAGAATTGAAAGAAAAGTTAAAAAGTAAATATATTGTCCGTGTTGTAGCCGGAGTCCTCACAATAGCACTTGTAGGTACAGGAATCGGAGCAACAGCGGTTTTTGCCGAGAAGGACAGCACAGCAGTCACAGCCGAGGCAGACAGCACAACAGGAAGCAGCAAGGATGCTGATGACATAGCAGATAAGCTCATGGACAGCGTATCATTAAAGGATAACGATGCAGACAAGGACGAGAGCGTATACCTCATCTCAGATGCAAACGGCAACGTAAACAAAACAATCGTAGTAGATCACCTTAAAAATAAAGACAAAAAGGATACCCTGGAGGATGCTTCAAACCTTTCAGATATCGAGAACGTAAAGGGCAAGGAAAAATTCACACAAAGCGGTGATAAGCTCACATGGCAGGCCGGTGGCAAGGACATTTACTATCAGGGCACAGCCACAGCAGAGCCACCTGTAACACAGAAGGTTACATATTACCTCGATGGAAAAGAAATCTCACCTGAGGACCTTGCAGGAAAGTCAGGAAAGGTCAAAATCCGTTTTGACTACACAAACACCACATCATATACAGAGACAGTAAACGGCGAGAAGCAGACAGTTTCCGTACCATTTGCAGCAGTAACAGGACTTGTACTCGGTGATGGCTTCGAGAATATCGAAGTGACAAACGGCAAGGCTGAGGTAAGCGACTCATCAAGCGTAGTGCTCGGCTATGCACTTCCGGGCTTAAAGGACAGCCTCGGAATCAAGGACAAAGACCTCGATGGCGATGTAAATATCCCTGAATACATGGAAATGACAGCAGATGTAGAGAATTTCTCAATGCCTGCAGCCATGACTTTCGTGGTAAACGCATCTGATTATGTAAGCACAGACGGAATTGACACATCAGACATCGATGACATGATAAATGACTTAAAGGATGCCTCAACACAGCTTCAGGATGGTTCAAAGACACTGGCAGAGGGTACGGACACACTTTCTGACGGACTTTCAACACTGCAGAGCAAGCTCGGCACATTCGCATCAGGAGTTGGCACACTGAAGAGTGGACTTAAGACATATACTGATGGTGTTAGTACATTAAGTGGTGGATTGAATAAACTGAATTCAAATGTGCCTACTTTATCTAATGGCATAACAACATTAAACTCTAGTGCAAAATCACTGAATGATGGAGTGGCTTTGCTTAATGCAACTGTTTCAGCAAAATTTACTGATTCAGAAAAGAAGACTCTTTTAGATCAGGTACACAGCACATTGGAGTCTCAAAAATCTGAAATAGAAAAACAGGCACAGACAACAGTTACGTCACAGAAAACAGCCATTCAAAAGCAGGCACAGAGTGCTGTTGACTTACAAAAAACAGATATACAGAAACAGGCACAGAGTACAGTAGCTGATCAGAAAGAAGATATTGAGAAAAAGGCTCAGGCCGCAGTAGACGATCAGAAGGAGCAGATTAAGTCAGTAGCAGCTGAGACAGTAAAACAACAGGAAACTGAAATAAAGAATCAGGCAGCAAGTGCTGTTGAACAGGAATTTACATCCGGAAAAACTGACTATATAACAAATGAAGCAAAGAAACAATTAGAAAGTATTAAGCCGGTAATTGAGAGTGGTGTGAAAGCACAGTTTGTACAGAAGATGGCTGAAAAAAATCCTGCAATCACAGATTATGATTCAGCAAAGACTTTTTTTGACCAGAATGTTGGAATGAAAGACGGAGCGGCTGAAGCATGTGTCAATGAACAGATTGATACAATAATAAATAACTTAGCTGGAAGTGTAGCATCAACAGCCAAGGATGCTTCTAAGATTGCAGCGGGAGAAGCAGCATATACAGCAGCAAGTCAGACAGCAGGAGAAGCAGCTTATACAGGAGCAAGCTTAGCAGCAGGAACAGCAGCATATACAGCAGCAAGACAGACGGCAGGAGAAGCAGCCTATGCGGGAGCAAGTTTAGCAGCAACAACAGCAGCCTATACAGGAGCAAGTCAGGCAGCAACAACAGCAGCCTATACAGGAGCAGTTTCAGGAGCTGAGCAGGCTACTATAACGTCTGCAGAGCAGACAAAAGCGACTGTAGCAGCCTCTATTAATCAAAAGCAGGCAAATGGATACAGTCTTGTAACAGGAATGAAGGCACTTGCAGATGGAACACAGACATTGTATAACTCAGTACCAACTCTCACAAGCGGAATCAAGCAGCTTGTAGACGGTTCAAACACACTTGTAGCAAACAATGCAAAGCTCAACAGCGGAGCATCACAGCTTGCAGATGGAACAAATCAGATAGTCTCAGGTGTTGACCAGCTCACGACAGGATCTAAGACACTTTCAGAGGGTGCACACACACTTGCAGACGGTATGGTACAGTTCAATGAGGAAGGAATCAACAAGATTCTCGACGCATATAACGGCGACTTAAAGCCATTCACCAACAAGCTTCAGGCAGTAATTGACGCAGGTGAGGAATATCAGACATACTCAGCAATCGCTGATGGACAGACGGGCAGCGTTAAGTTCATATATAAATTAGCTTCAATAGATGCTAAGGCAGATAGCGACAAATAATTAATTAAAGGATGTTTAAAGATTAGGGGAGGCAAAAATGGGCTGGATAGAATATCTGTTAATCGTGGCGGGAAGCTCACTGGAGATTTTCGTTGCGATGGAATGTCAGGGATCCCTGATCCAGAAAGTAAATAAGAAACAGCTTACAGCCATTTGCTTCATAGTTGCAGTTTGCCAGTTGTTAGCAATGTACATCGGGTATTTCCTGTCAAGCTTCCTTAATGGGAAATACTCGGTGAAGGATGAAGCACTTTTAGGAGAGATAATTTCTATCGGAATACTGATAGGACTGGGGATCAGGCTTATAGGAAAGGCTATAAGAAATGAAAGGATTGAGGAGCATTGTCAGGCACAGCTTGACATGAAAAGAGTGTTAAGGATAGCAGGAATCACCGCATTTTATACGGTTCTTGCAGGAATAGCATTCGGCTTTCTTGGTACTGGACTTTTCACCATTATGATAATGGTGGCGCTGCTCACTGTTGTCTGTATAGTGGCAGGCATTTACACAGGATATCACTTCGGTTTTGAGCAGAAGACAAAGGTATATATCGTGGGGGCGATACTCTTTTGGGTGGCTGGAATTGATGTGATAGTAAGGCTTGTAAGTGCAAAATAATGCATAGGGCTCTGTTCGTAAGGACAGGGCTTTTTTGCTGTCAATTGAAGTATGAAATACTTTGCTTGAAATAAGGTGTAAACTTCTCATGAAAATAGTTTCTCGAAGTTGGTGTATTATCAGTATGTCAGCAAAAACTGACATGAAAAAAGTAAACCACAGGTTTATTGAAAAAACAGGATGAAGAAAATAAAATGAACAGTAAACGGAATTGTAAGGTATAATGGAAGGAGAGACAGCTATGGCATAGAAAATGCTGGTAACACAGGCATTTTTTAAAGAAATGGAGAATCATTATGGGAAGAGAAGAAAATGTATTAATATTTCAGGATACAGAGAGATTAAGCAAAACGAATGGAAAGCTTAATGCTGACTTAAAGGCATCTGCAAGTGGACAGAAACTAATATTGGAAACAGATGCTTTGGAGAAACCGAATCTAAATATATATGATGAGCCTGCAAAAGTGATTGTTTCAAAGAAGAGAACGTTTGAGGCTGCAAAGGCATATAGAGATAATAAGGTAGCAGTACACAATTTTGCATCTGCTTCAAATCCGGGCGGAGGTGTTGTAAGAGGTTCAACAGCCCAGGAAGAGTGCCTGTGCAGGTGTTCATATCTTTATTTCTGTCTGAATTCACCTGATATGTGGGATGGATTTTATACACCTCATAAGCAGGCAAGAAATCCATTACATAACGACGATATCATTTATACACCGGAGGTAACTGTATTTAAAAGCGATACAAATAACCCGGCTTTATTGCCCGAGAATGAGTGGTATAAGGTAAATGTAATCACTTGCGCAGCACCGAATTTAAGAGCCATGCCAAGCAATAAACATAATACAGGCGATGGCAAAAAGGCAGCAAAAATCAGCGATAAGGAAATGCTTGAAATACATGAGAAGAGATTAAGACGTATACTGGATGTTGCCGTTTCTGAAGGAAACGATACAGTAATACTTGGAGCATTTGGATGTGGAGCTTTTATGAATAAAGCAAATATCGTTGCATATGCTGCAAAAAATGTGATTAAAGATTATATGCATGCATTTAAAAATATCGAGTTTGCGATATACTGCAGCCCACAGGACGATACAAACTATAAGACATTCAGATTGATAGAGGGAGACTGATAATGGAGGTGTTTCAGGATTATCGGAATGCCAAAATTTAAACGCAACGAAACGATATGGTAGTTTTTAAATCGGTGACAACGAAAAGTGTGGCATGATTCAAATAGTGGACGTATATTGAACCATAGAGCAGGAGGACGAGCCATCGTATGATATATGTGTCGAGGAAGAAAACTGTCTATATAAGCATATAAGAGAGACGGATATTGTAAGGAAAGCATGTTAAACAGATACTCAACAGATATTTATTTGGAATATGAAGTTCAGTTAATTCTTTCTGAAATAGAGGCGGTTGAAGATATTCTTAAAGAAAATAAAAAATCTTTACAAATAAAATAAATTGATGTATTATAACACCACACAAAACGTAGCAATCGATAATAATAGCCTTACATCCATAGAAAAACAGCGGTGTCTGATGCGTATGCAGAGGATGTTGTAATTAGTAAGTAACGTACTGAACGAATTTACACAAGGAGGCATTCATATGAATTATCCAGTATTAGATCTTAAGGCTACCGGAGAACGAATCAATCAGCTCCGCAAGGACAATAACCTAAGGGTGATTGATGTTGCAGAGTATATGGGCTTCGAATCAACGCAGGCCGTTTACAAGTGGCAGCGTGGTGTTTGAGTTATAATAGGACCAAGTTAGATGAAACCCAGTAAAATCAAGGGGTTATGCCTAATTTAGTCCTTATTTTTATACCAATTTAGCGGTAGATAAGGCAGCGCTGTTATATCAAAACCGAAAATCCAAGTCAGTATCACAGATGTCCGCAATCAGTCTGAGAGTGAATCTGTGTGCTTAGATTAGGTACAATTTTATATCAAAACATTTAGTGAGGACTAAATTAGCACTTGAGATGGAATATTCCATCAGCTGGTTTGGTCCTCTTTTTATTTGAGAGGAGTGGTCGAATGGGCAAAGTGTTAATTTGGTTCGTAATCATTATTAGTACAGTGGTTCTCTACTGTCTTATGAAAGTTAAGGCAGAGAGTGATGAACTGTATGAGAAATTAGTGAGAAAGCATTTTTATGGCAGGTCTGATGATATACCTGCATCTGACAAAACTGAGCACTTGAAAGGGTGTGGGTAATTATATGAAATTTTGCAAAACAATAATGCAGACAATACAGAAAAGGAGTGAAAGGAACATGAATAACAAGTTAGAAGTAATCGGCATTGATCATGGCTGGTCAATGATGAAAACAATCTCTCAGGTATTTGTCACAGGTGTTAAGGAGATTACAACAACTCCGGCACTTTTCGGCGATGTACTTGAGTATGAAG
>ERZ780190.882-NODE-882-length-30514-cov-5.984208_pt1 | contig 30514 bp, 30 predicted proteins | sample MGYA00510980_ERZ780190 | MGnify/ENA primary metagenome ERZ780190 (study PRJEB29588, sample SAMEA1972188) | human gut metagenome | biome: human gut; feature: human-associated habitat; material: faeces | place: Denmark | collected 2008/2010 ... | reverse complement strand
TCCAAAAACGAACTAAGTACTTCTTCGAGGGAGACCGGGCGTCCGCCCTCCTGATAGTTGAAATTCACCACGATGCGGTCATCGAACAGATAGATGGAATTAACAAAACAGTCGATGACCTTTTCCTGAAAGGCGATATCCGCCGGGTCGCCGTGGCGGAACTGATCGAACCAGAATAGAATCTGTTCCCGGGTGATGGGCGGCTTTTCGATCCGCTCCTGCAGGATGCCGGTTTCCAGCGCTTCACGCTGCTGTTCCAGCTCCTCCATCCGCGCCTTGGTGGCGGGCGTCAGGATGCCCTGCTCGATGGCCGCCACCAGATTGTCTATGCGGCGCTTCACCTCTTTTAGCTCCGCCTGCAAAACCGGCAGGCGGGTGTTTTCCTTGCTCTGGTATTCCAGCAGCTTGTCCGCCAGCAGGTCGATGACCCGGTCATTCAGCACCTTCTCCAGCGCCGTCTGCACCACAAACTGTTCCAGCGGTTCCTTGCGCACCGGCTTCAGGCTGCAAACCTCCTTGCCGCTGCGTTTTCGGGTGCCGCACTTATAGTAACAGTGCACCGTGCCCGTATGGCTTCTACCGCTCTCCCCCGCCATCATGGTGCCGCACTTGCCACAGAACAGCTTGGTAGTCAACAGATAGTGGACATCCGCCTTGTTGTGGGCCGGTGCCTGACGGTGAATTTCGCACCGTCGCTGCACCGCATCGAAGCAATCCGGATCGATGATGGCCGGGATAGCATCCGGTATGACGGTATCCTTATAGCGGTATTCACCCAGATACCGGCGATTCTTGAGCAGCGTCTGGAAGCTGTTCTTGGTGAACGGGTTGCCCCGACTGTTGCGGATACCGCGGGCGTTCAGCGATTCGATGATGCTGCGGATGCTCTCCCCTGCTGCGTACCGCTGGAACGCTTCCTGCACCACCGGTGCAGTGACCGGGTCGATCTGGTAGTGCTGCTCACTGTCGATGCGATAGCCCAGCGGCACCGGGCCGCCGTTGAACTTGGCCTTGAGGGCGTTCTCTTTATGACCGCGGCTGACCTTCTCGGCCAGCTCCGCCGAATAGTACTCGGCCATGCCTTCCAGCAGGCTTTCCAGCATGATACCTTCCGGCGTGTTGGAGATGGATTCCGTCACCGACACCACATGGACCCGGTTGTTTTTGAGGATGCGTTTATAATGGGCCGAATCGTACCGGTTGCGGGAAAAGCGGTCCAGCTTCCACACCAGCACCGCCTCAAAGGTGTGGGTGGCGCTGTCGTGGATCATCTGCTGGAACTGTGGGCGGCTGTCGGTCTTGGCGGACAGTGCCCGATCGATGTAGGTCCGCACCACGGTGATGCCGTTCTGGTCGGCATATTCCTTGCATTCCCGCAGCTGGCCCTCGATGGATTCCTCCCGCTGGTTGTCGCTGCTGTAGCGGGCATAGATCACGGCATTCATGGCGTACACCTCCTTACTTGTGCTTCTCCTCTTCTCCCATATTGAGGATCATCTGTTTCAGACGGCGGTTCAGCTCGCTGCCCGGCGTGAAGCAGGCCTCCACGAACTCGCTCCAATCCGGTTTGCGCTGTACCACCTCCTGCGCTCCTTCCGGCGTGACGCAGACATACCGCCCGCGGGGGTCCTCGCACAGGCCGAAGATATAATCCAGCGATACATTAAAATAGGTGGCATACCAGACCAGAATACGGTAAGGTGCCGCTGCCCGGTCTGTTTCGTACCGGTTGATGGCCGCCTGATTGGTTCCGGCCAACGCCGCCAGCTGGGCCTGGGTCAGCCCCGCATCCTTGCGCAGCACGCGCAGACGGGTGCCTACGGATACATCCATGGAAAGACCTCCTGCAAAATTCGTTAATTCAAGTATAATCGAATTTTGGATTTATTGCAAGAAGTATTGTCCACTTAGGCTTCCGAAAGCACCTGATGCCACAACTTTACTGCAAAGCGTCCCTTTTGCTCAGCCGATAAATCAGGATGCCGGATATCGTACCGCACAACGCCATCGAAATCACACTGAGCAGGATTTCCGCCGGGGTGGATTCGTAATACCCGGAAAGCGTGAACGCAGCCACCAGCGGATACAGTTTGGATATGGTTCCCAGGTTTCCCACAAAGATCGTGATAAAGGAGTAAACTTCCGCTGCCAGAAGGCTGAGCCAGTAATCCAGCTTTTTTTCGGTAATGAAGCAGATAATAGGCAACACTGCGAAGAAAACGCAAATTCCATCCACCAAATAGATTTTGAGATAGTGCCAAAAAATCGCTGCCGTAAGGACCTGGGCATGAAAAGCCATCTCCACGGCAAAGGCCGCCAGAAACAGCACAAAATAAGTTCCCACGCTGAAAACCAGAATCACCATGACCTTGGCCACTACCATCTTGCCCATATTGACCGGAATGAGCAAAAGTGACTTCAGCACATCTTCCTGGCTCTCCCGGCAAATGATATAACTGCCAAACAGCGCGATGATGCCCGGCAACGCATACATCGTTCCCAGGGACTGTACCCCGGTCAGATACCATTCCGGTTCCATGCCATACGCTTCATTTCCTCCGGCGAAAAAGCCCTGGGCTGTCACAATGACCAGTACCATGCAGAGTCCAAACAGTGCCACAAGCAGCATACGGGAACGGCGAAGTTTTTTCAATTCTGTCCAAATCATAACCTGCATTGTGTTTTCCTCACTTTTCCGAAAGACCATGATAGGCGTAGATTCCAGACGCCACCGCCCATCCTCCAAAACAGAGTACGGCAAAAAACGGCTGATAGGCACAGGGCATTATTATATTGGGCAGATCTCTTGAAATACAAAGGATGGCACAAGCAGAGGGAATCAGGTACGGGTTCGTCTGAGCCACGATAAAGCCCAGAAAAGCATAGATAATCGCTGCGCAGCAAGGCAGTAGGTACCCCTTGTGCGATACCGCCAGCGCCAGAATCGGGATAACCGCCACCGCTTCCAGAACTGCAGCTTCGATTCCCTTATACAGAACGAATGCCATCATTTCCCCGTTCCAGGAAAGGAACCCGAAGGCCAGCCCGAATGCAAAGGTAAATGCCACCGCCAGCATCATAAAAGCAAGGGAAACCGTCAGAACGACCACCCACTTGGCAAAGAGATATCCTCCCTTGCTCACAGGGATGATCCACAGTTGTTTCAAGACGTCACAGCGCTGCTCATTATATACCAGCATAGATGCCAAAACGCCCAGGATGGCAGGCAGAATCAGAAAAATATTAAAGGAAAACAGCGCCTGCTTGTATAAACCCATATCCGTCAGATAATCAGGATGGGTGGCAAAGTAGGAGAAGGTAATCGCCGGCAGCACCAGAGAGAGCAACGGCAAGACCCGTAAAAGTTTCCAGCGCCGCAGTTTGGAAAACTCGACGCGCACCACATTAAGCAATGCCCTCGCCTCCCGTGATTTTCTTGAAATAGTCTTCCAGCGTATCGTCTTTTTCCGCCAGTCCCGAAAGCCCCACGCCCTGCAACGTGAGTTCCCGCACAAGTGCCTCCCGGTCGATGGTGGTTTTAAAAATTTTGACGCTGGTTGTATCCTGAATGGAGTATTCCCCGACCTGCAGAGCCATCTGCTGTTCCAGAATGCGGGCCGTTGCCGCTGTATCGGACACCTGCAGCAGAATATATTTCTGGTTTTTCTTTTTCAGTTCCTCCATCGTTTCCTCTTCCAGCAAAACACCATGGTCCAGAATGCCGATATCATCGGCCAGCATGGAAATTTCCGAAAGGATATGGCTTGAAACCAGGATGGTCTTTCCCTCTTTTTCGCTGAGGGAGCGGATAAAGGCCCGTACCTCCGCAATCCCGATGGGGTCCAGGCCATTGGTAGGCTCATCCAGGATCAGCAGTTCCGGGTCATGCATAATGGCGTTGGCAATCCCCAACCGCTGTTTCATGCCCAGCGAATACTCCCCAAAGAGCTTTTTGTCCTTATAGGGCAATCCCACCACCTGCAGGGCGTGCTCCACTGCGTCAGGGCGGATCGTTCCCCGCAGCTTGGCGAAAATTTCCAGATTTTCGGTCCCTGTCAGATTGGGATAGAAACCAGGTGTTTCGATGATGGCACCAATACGCTGAAAGACACCGCGTTCTCTGCGCTTCACCTGCTCTCCGAACAGCAGCGTTTCGCCGGAGGTAGCCGGCATCAGCTGTAAAATCAACTTCATGATGCTGGTTTTCCCGGCGCCATTCCGTCCCAGCAGGCCATAAATATGGCTTTTGGGAACGTGCAGGCAGACATCGTTGACAGCAACCTGTTCACCGTATCTTTTGGTCAGGTGCCGGGTTTCAATGGCATAGGATTCTTTCATGGTAAACCTCTTTTCCTTGTTCTGGTGAGGGAGAATTCTTGGAACTTGTGTTCAGTATACGCTCAAAATCTTACTTTCGCCTTATCAGAATCTTAACGAAATCTTGTTTTTCCCTCAAAACAGAGAAAAGGCCGATTCCGAAATTTTCTCAAAGCCCGGAACGTGATACAATATATACAATAGCCTCCTATGGCTGTGTTTACGAACTTCCAAACTGAGGACGGACCCATGAAATATATTCTGACGATCGACGATGACGAAGCACTGTGCAAACTGGTGAAGAAATGTATCGAAACGGAGCAAGTTCCCGTATATACTTTTCTGCGTGGGGAGGATGCGCTTTCCTTCTTCTATCAGAATCAGAGTGACTGTGTTCTGGTCATTCTTGACATCATGCTTCCCGGCATGGATGGATACAGCGTTCTGGAAAAGGTTCGGGCTGTGAGCAACGTACCGGTCCTGATGCTTACCGCCAAAGATCAGGAAGAAGATAAGGTTGCCGGACTGCAGAACGGTGCAGATGACTATCTGACAAAGCCCTTCGGCCTGGCAGAATTGACGGCCCGCGTGAACTCTCTGGTGCGCCGGTATACGAAGTTCAATCCCCACCACGAAGAAAATCAGCGCCTTCGTTTTCACGATATGATCATCGACCCGTCAGCTCATTCGGTGGAAGTACAAGGAAAGCCGGTATCTCTGACCGCCAGAGAATTTGACATTCTCCTCTTTCTGGCCCAGCACAAGGGACGCATCTTTACCAAACAGCAAATCTATCAGAATATCTGGAAAGAGCCTTATTACCAGGATGACGGCAATATTATGTCGATCATCAGCAAGCTGCGCAAAAAGATTGAGCCTGATCCCGAGCACCCCTTTTATGTACTGACGGTGTATGGCGTGGGGTATCGCTTCAATGAAAAGGCATAAGGGAGAAGATCTATGCTGTTCGTGATTTGTATATTGTGTGCGGCGCTGGCCCTTTGGCTTGCTGCAACGCTTTTTCTCTGGCACCGGGAGCTTCTGGAAATCCAGAAAGCTCTGGAAGATATCGGAGCCGGAAACCTGAACCGCAGGATTGTAACCCGCGGTCCTCAAGCGATTCGATCCATTGGCTACGGCATCAACAAGATCGTACAGCAAAACCAGCAGAGCGCTATCCAACAGAAGCGCCACGAGCAGGCCTATAAACAGCTGATCACCAATCTTTCCCATGACATCAAGACACCACTTGCCTCCCTGACAGGCTATTTGGAAGCCGTAGAAAACGGACTTGTGGTGGGCCAGGAGAAGGAAGAATATCTGCAGACCGCCTATGAACGGGCCGGTGCCCTGCGTTCCTTTGTGGAAAAGCTCTTCGAATGGGTCAAACTGGATGCAGGCGAACAGAAACTGCAGATAGAGCCGCTGGATCTCTGTGAGATTTCACGGCAATATGTTGCCGAATGGATCGGCCCGCTGGAAAGCAGCGGTTTTTCCTATACGATTGAGATCCCGGAAGAAACCTGGCTGGCAGATCTGGATAAAAACGCCTACAAGCGTATCGTAAACAACCTTTGTGAGAATGTGCTCCGGCACAGCCACGGCACGCAGTTTCGTTTCTGTCTGGTCCCTGACGCCCGACAGGCAATGATCCGTATTTCCGACAATGGCACAGGCATTTCTGCCGACGATCTTCCTCACGTTTTTGACCGGTTATATCAATGCGATCCTTCCCGAACAACCCCTGGAAACGGCCTTGGCCTTTCCATAACCAAGGAACTGGTTGTTGCTATGGGCGGCGCCATTCAGGTACAAAGCTCCCCTGACCACGAAACGACATTCACCATCTGTTTTCCGAAAGCAAAAGCGTTGCCATAAAGCAACGCTTTTTTTGCCGTCGGGCATTTCTCTTACCGGCGTTTTTCCTTCCACTCCTCAAACAGCCGTTGTCCCTCTTCCGACTGGTAAAACGCCTGGATCTTGGGCAGCAGGAACCGGGCGAAGCGCTCCAGCTCCTGCTGGGGTACGCCGTCCTCCCGGTTCTTAGCGGACGCCGCTGCCTGTGCTGTTTTCTTCTCCTGCCGATCTTCCGTAGCGGCTCCTTTCTGCAGGGCTGTCCCCTGCTGCCTTACTGCGTGTTCTGTCATCGGTCCTGACCCTTGGCCCGCTGGCGGCGCTGCTGACGGTTCAGACGCTTCTCTTCCTGTTGGCGGCGGCAGATGCCCAGCACAAACGCCTGCACCTGCTCCGGTGCCACCCGCATGGCTTCCCGATATGGCCGAGTTTCGGTCAGCACTGCATCCAGCTGTTCCTCACAGCGGCGGAGACGCTGGCGCAGTTCCTGTTCCCTCATTGTACTTTGTTGTAACTGCATCCGCAGACTGCGGTTTTCTGCCTGTAGTTTGCCGCTGGCTTTTGCCATCTCACACAGCGTCTGAAAATCCTGCACCGGCAGTTCCACCCGCTTTTCCAGCACACCTTTGGTTTTGGCCCGTTGCTCGATATCCACTACATCGCGGATTGAGCTGGAAATGTTCTTCACCTGGAAGATAAGCTCCTTCCGTTGGCCTTGCAGCTGTTTGGTCTGGTCAGACAGTTCTGCCACCGTCTGGCGCTCTTTCTGGACCTTATACTCCAGTACGTTCAGGTGTTCGGCATCACTGCCCTCTATACCGCGCTCGAAGTCGGTGAATCCCGCCTGCCGCATGTGCTCGAAGAATTGGGTCTGCAACAGGCTGTAAGAGCTCACCAACCGGGGCTTGCCGTTCTTTTTCAGCACCGGTTGGCCCTGTTCATCGGTCATGGGGACCATTGGCCACTTTTTGCTGTGGCTCACCTGCATGATCGTTTCCCGCACGGTACCCCGCAGCGCCGGGTCTTTGCACCGCTTGGACCATCTGATCTGCTTTTCCACCACCGGCAGGTAGACAACGTGGAGGTGATAGTGGAACACATTCCTTCCCAGTCGGTCACTGGCTTCCCTGTTGCGCTCGTCGGCGTGCATGACCGCCGAGATGATATACTGCTCCCCGCCAGCAATTTCCCTGGCCAGCTCGTACACCTCGGCGTAGAATTGCTTGGCGTATTCATAGCCGCCGTGGGTCTCGAAATAGTCGGTATTCACGTCAAACACCAGCTCATCAAAGACGTAGGCATCCGGTTTCAGACCTCGGGTGGAAACGACGCCTTCTTCCACCATCCGGTCAAATTGCTGGGCGTAAGTAGCTGCCTCGCAGGCCTTGAAGGTCACATTGTTGTGGCTGTATTCCAGCAGCACATCCGGGTTGGAGTACACTTCGTTCTTGCGTTCGTTGTGCCGTTCCCGCACCGAGATGGCATTTTTACGGTAGCGCTCATTGCGCACCACGGTCCGATGGATTTTGCTGATAAGCGACTCCTTTCCTGGGTGCGGTTCTGCTGCGGATGGGGTACGCAGATGCTTTGCAAAGCATCTGACCCACTATGACACTTTCCGGCGCTGCCGGCAAAGTGCCAGTGGGCCCGCTGCGGCGGGAGGGATTGGGATACGGCTGCCAACCAAAATCAGTGTGCCATCCTTCCCGGTTGGGCCGCCGTCGCAACGGTTACCGTGTCTATGGTTGCCTCTGGAAGCCAGGTACCACAGCCTTCGTCCACCCTTTGCAAAACGCGGGGTGTGGAATTCTTTCTCTATCTCTCTTTTAGTTAGATAGTTCATTCTATCTTTATCGTGTCGGTTTTTCCGGCGGGTCGGTGTCGGCAAATCCGTCAACTGCCTGTCCGTTTTTCCGACAAGTCGGGGCGGATTTTCCGACGGGTGGTCACAGCTCATTCGGCTCCTTTGGGCGCGGCAAATTCATGTAATACCGCCGGGCCTTTCCGTTTGACTGTCCCGGCACCGGCTCCAGCAAACCGCAGCGTTCCAGGGCGGCGAACAATCCAGCAGCCTTCTCCCTCTGGCAGTGCAGCAGCCGTCCGGCACTGACCCGTGAGAGGCTCACACAGGGCCTTCCATCGGCTTTCCAGCGCCCGGTGGTATCTTGAGCCGACAGACGCAATAACCCCAGCAAATGGCCGTACAGCAGCTTGCTCTCGCCGGGAAGTTCCCGGTAGGGTTGCTCCGACAGAAGGCTGGACGGGATCATCAGGAAACCGTCGATGCGGTTCAGGTTTTCCTCTGCGGGAACGAGTTCATGGTTCAGATGGTACCTCCTTGGGGTATGGGTTGGTTGCGGACTTTGGCTTCTGGCATCCCTCTTTTCCGGTTGTTTTTGTCCTCGGAAAATGTTCGACTATTTCATCATAGATTCATCCGACACATACAGCATACAATGCCTTGCAGTCCGTTTCAAGATGTGTTAGACTGTTTTCATGTCAGATGATTCACACACTTTTCTCGGCTGTTTCTGAAACACACAAAAACACAGAGCCTTTTTCCGCCAACTATGCTCCAACACAGGATGGTGACGAATTTTGAACTACCAGACGTACCTTTTCTTTGAAGGCCGCACCGAGTATATTCAGGGCTACGACACACCCCAGCATACATATCCGCTGGGGTCCTTGGTGTTCGGTGTCCTGGACCTGGATGCCGCTCCCTATCTGGAACGGGGCCGCGCATTGCTGGAAAGATTCCGGGGCGTAAAGTTCCCGGAAGATCAGACCATGCAGCAGAGCCTGGCAGCCCCTGACACTTGTGTATATTACCAAGTGGCTTCCTTTTACCATGATTTTGCTGCCGCCGTGCAGCAGGTTTCCCCTGCTCTGTTTGATTTGGTGGAAGGCTACGCGCTGGCCAACTTCCGTCGAAATGAGCGAGAGCTGAAAGCGACCCAACATTGCCTGTGGCAATTTATACAGACTGGAAAAAACGACAGCTCGTATACATTTGATGAACTGCGTACCAGAATGTCCCACTTTGGCGAGTTGGCCATAACCAGCGACATCATGGAAGGGTTCTGCCGGAACTTTCCGGAGTACACCGACCAGATGAAGGTCTTTATCCAGCGAGATACCGGGGATGCCTCTCTGTGCCGGACAGCGTTATCGGTATTGGAATCCTTTGTGACGCTGCTGCAACAGTTAGTGGACGGAAAAACGGATCTGCGCCAGCTGATCGAGGCCACACTGGTGGACGAGGACGGACGCCCCAGAACAGAGCATGACCAGCGCCCTTCGGAGCTGCTGGTGGAACTGGCCGAAAATGGCGATTCGACCTACCAGAAATATCACGAGCTGGAGGACGACATCCATATCCAGACCCGCTACAAACGTCCAACAGACAACAAAAAAGGCGGCATTTCTGCCGCCACGTTCTACGCGAGCGATACGCTGCCCGCGTTACTCTTTTTGGAATTTGTTCAGATGTGCGCCCAGGACCTGCCGGTTGCTGTCTGTGAAAGCTGCCACCGGCTGTTTATCCCCTTCTCCAGCCGCGCCAAGTATTGCGAGCGGGTGCTGGACCCGGAAACCGGCGCCACCTGCAAGGACATTGCCGCCAAGCTGGCCTATGCCGAGGAGCTGAAGGCCAATAAAGCCAAAGAACTCTACAACAAGATGCGCAACCGCTACCAGATGCGCTGCTCCCGAGCCCCAGATAACCAGAAAATGCGGGACGACTACAACGCCTGGCGCAAACAGGCTCAGATGGCGCTGAGTAAGTACCAGTTGGGAGAGATAAGTTGGGAGGAGTTCGAAAAGGTTATTCGCAGCGAACTATAATGTCTCTCTTTGTTGGAGAATCAAAGTTTCTCCTTTTATGGATGATGGCAACGGTTTTCAATGCAATTTTTCAGTCCCAGCAGCAGCGCCCCTGCCAACAGCCCCAGCAGGCAGCCGCCGAACGCAAGTATTTGGGCGCCGAGCAGTTGATCCCGAATCGAATTTGTCAAGGATACAAATGCCATCAGACTTTGCTGAACAAGATTGCCCAAGTCCATCCAGAAATTCATATCCGACCATCGGCTGGGAACCAACCAGCGAGGCAAAGCGGCCAAAAGATCCGGCAGCGCCAGCGCTGCCATCAGAAGCAGAGCGAATGCAGCCACCTGACGTCCCATCTTTCCAAGAGGAGCCAGTCTCCACAGCTGATGCAGGAAGAGCAGTGCAGCAATCGCCAATGGTATCCATGCGACAGAATTTATGATCTGACGCAATGTGCCAGTTGGCAGCAGCTCTGTGTCGTCTTCCGAAAGTCCGGCACTTTGCAGAAGATTCTGTATTGTTCCGCGGGGGTTGTTTCCGTTCTCGATTTCCAGGGAAGCGGCTGTATATCCAGCATCCGAAGCAGTCACATCCGGGCAGATCAGAAAACATTCTTTTCCTTCCACCACACCGGTGACACGACGTTTTTCTCCCTTCACCATCAGCTCCAATCCTGTCACTTCACGACTTCCAAAAAGTGCATCGGCCAGACCGGCACTGACCGCACATCCATCCCACTGGCCTGCCCCCGGTGCGCTCCCGTACAGACAGGCCGCCGGGAAGCAGAGGGTCGGGCTGCCATACACAGAAATGCATTGTGCCGCAGAACTTCGTTCCAAATCCGTTGTAACTGTTTCTGAATCTTCTTTCCAGAGTGCGAGATTGAGGCCGAGATATTCTGCTGCCTTGCTGAGTGAGTTAGCTTGCAAAACAGAGAGCGGCTCTTCAAAGCGCAGCTCATATCCCTTTGCGGGAAGATCTGCCGCTAAAATAAACAGTCCCCCCACTGCGAGTGCAATCAACGCCCACCCCAATATCGTGAATATCCGTTTTTTCATGATGCCACCCGAACCCAGGAACCTTCCGAGAGCGGTTTGTCCGCACCGGTGACTACCTGTCCGCTGATGCTGCCGGAAACAGCAGCCATGCCATCGCCCTGTGCCTCCACTGTTACCGGCAGACGAATCAGTACATTCTGTATACCCAACAGCGTGGCTCTCTCTTCCACCAGGTAGACAAACATACCAGAGCTGTCTGTTTGAATGGCGGTGGCTGGAAGGCATTGTTCGTACTGCCCTGCGTTCAGTTTGATTTCCACCGTGGCACTTCCCGCCTTCCAATCGCCGGAGTGTAACATAGCGGTAATTTGTATACTTCCCTCTTCCGATGGATCGGACAAAGCCGTAATGGTTGTCTGCATAGACTGGCTTCCTTGCTTCACAGTGATCTGTGTTCCCACCGTGGCAAGGCGGGCCGACGCCTGTTCCAAAGAAAAGGTCAGTACACTGGCAGCGTTCTGATCTGCAAGAAGACCTGCCACAGATGAACTGTTTTGCCCTGCCTCAAGATTCAGTTGGGTAAGTGTTCCATCTTCAGGAGCGGAAAGAACACAATCCGCCGCTTTCAATGACTGCAGGGCCGATAATTCCGCGCGTGCAATATCCAGTTGTGCTTGCGTCACCGTAGCCTGTGCCTGATTTGCCTCATTTGTCTTGGCAACGTCCTCCGCGGACTGGCTATACGTATGTGCAGCGCTGTTGCGGGCATCCTCATAACTTTGGGCAGTGTCTGTTGCTGCCTCGTTGGCGTCTTCAGCATTTTTTTGTGCCGCGGCAAGGGCCGACTCAGCAGCATCCAGCGCGGCTTTGGCTTCTGCAATTTTCTGTTGCCGCTCCGCCTCTGCACTTTCGGGAGTAGCAACAGGCTGGTTCTGCAGGGCATTCAGGGCATTTTGGGCCGCATCCCGCTGCTGCCGCGCTTTTTCAATTGCATTTTCACCGTCCTGCCATGTTTTCTGTGCATCGGAATAGGCTCGTTCCAGCTGCTGTTGGGCTTGCTGGAGCGCAAAACCATCTGCTTTGTCCGGATCGGAGAGTTGCATGGCGGAGACCTCCAGCTGTTTTACTTGGGCCTGTTTGGTTGCCAATGCCTGCGCCAGGGAGACCTCATCAAAGCGGGCAATGGCATCTCCTTTTGAAAGGGTCTGCCCTGTTGTGGCCGTTACCTGTGCCACCAACAGACCTTCCGGGACAGTAAGAGGTGTACCTCCCTGCACAGAAATGGTCCCTGATGCCGTACTGCTTTGGGTGATCGAGCCTGCACTTGCCTGTCCCAAAGTCACTTTGGGCATACTGGCTCCGGCGATCCCCCGAGCTGTAAGCGTAAGGATGAGCATAACGGCAAAGAATCTGACCACCGTACCGAGGCGCCCGGCTTGCTTGGGATCGCTGTTCTTCCACGCGGCGAACGCGGTGCGAATACGATAGAACGGAAATCGAAACTTCATGGAAATATGTCCTTGCAATCCTTGTATTATTCTTTTAAGCCGCTTGCCTGAATTCCCAGTTCCAGGTATTGTTGCCCAAAGCGGAAAATCAGTACAGCAGGTGCCAACATAATAAGGCTAGCTGCCATGGCGGTGGCCAACGTCTGACCATTGGCATCGTTGAAAGAGGCCAGATAGAGGGACAGCGGCCATCGGGACGGATCTTTCAAAAATGTCATGGGCTGCTCGATGGCGTTCCACCCTTCCAGAAATGCCAGAACCATCGCGGAAAGTATGCCTGGCATTCCCAAAGGCAGTCCGACGTGCCAGAATGTACGAAACGGGCCGGCACCATCCAAAGCCGCAGCCTCCAGCAAAACCATGGGAACTGCGTCGAATCCTCGTGCCATAATGAATACTGTAAAGGCGGAAAAGCAGCCAGGCAGAATCAAAGCCCAGTGCGTATCCAGCAGCCCCAGCTTATTGAGTACCAGATAGTTGGGTACCATCGTAACCTGAAAAGGCAGCAGCATCAGGATCATGTACAGGTTCATACAAATCCGGCGGCCACGAAACCGTAACCGGGACAAGGCCCAGGCCGCAGGGGTACAGAAGATGAGCTGCCCCAGGAGCTGGGGAAACACCTGGATGCAGCTATTCCAGAACATGGAAAAAAACTGAGGCGTATCCAGGAGCAATTCAACCAAAGGCTGCAGGGTAGGCCAACTGGGCAGAAGTTTCCACCGCACCGCCTGGGCTGCGCCGTCGTGCAAAGCCGGGCCGATGGTTGCCGCCAGTTCATCCGCCGGGGTCAGTGCCCCAAAGAAGAGAAACCACAGCGGCCACCAAACGCTCAAGGCCATCCATCCCAGCGAAACCGTGAGCAGCGCACGGGTCACTGCGGGTTTCACGGGTTCAGAATGGCAACGGTATCCGCCGTGAAACCGCTGTCCGTATTGATGCCGGTGATATACACAAAGGCCTTTGCCTGCACCATATCGGCGGAGCCTTCCGCCTGACTGGAACTGCCATTTCCGTCTGCATAAATGGCAATATACCGGGTATCATCGGTACACATCACGGAAAACCAGGAGGAGGAGGCTCCTGCTTCAGCCATAACCGCTGCGCTGGCATCCGCACCCTGGCGCTGGACAACCGTCGGAGAAAGAGTAAAGCCTGTATCCGTCATCTCCACCACAGACCCGGTGTAATCTGCCGACGCAGGGTCAAAAAGGGATTTTTCCACAGCCTCGGAGGATTCCGCATCCGGTGCCGGGGTGATGATTGGCGTGGCCGTCGGTTGAGCCGTGCTCTCTGTGTGAGGCGTATCCGGCTCCACAGAAGAGGTGCTGTCGGAAGCAACCCCACAGCCAGTCAGAAAGAATACGCAGGCAGCTGCAGTAATCACAAAAACAGAAAATTCCTTCATAACCAATCCTCCTTTAGGGAATTATTTGTCCCGGGTCCAGATCCGCTGCAAGGCCAGGATCAGGCCGGAAAGGGCCAGCGCCATGAGCACAGCGGCCGCGGTCAGGCGGGGCAGATCCAGGGACAGAAACCAGTTGTTGAACAGATGCTGCAACAGATACATACTTTCGTGGGGGTAGTTTCCTCCCACCAGGAAAGCCTCGCGGAAGGCTTTGAAACTGTTGAGCAGACTCAGCACACTTACCAAAGTCAAGGTGGGCAGCAAGTTGGGCAGTGTGATGTAAAAAAACTTCTGCCAGGCATTGGCACCGTCCACGGAAGCAGCTTCATACAGGTCAGCGGAAATCCCGTCCAGTCCTGCCAGCCAAAGGATCATGTCATAACCGGCATTTTTCCAGACGTAGGTGAACACCAATACCCAAAAGGCAGCCTCCGTGCCCATAAAATCCACTGCGTGCCCTCCCAAAGAGCAAATCAGCCCATTCACCAGACCATTTTTGGCAAACAATACCTTCCAAAAAATCACAATGCTTGCCACGGGGATCGCCATGGGAAGGAGGAAACTGGTGCGGAACACTTTGCCGCGCCGGGTATCCCTGCCATTCCGTTGCCTGGCCACCGCCTGCACGCCCAGGGCCAGAAACAGGCTGCACAACAGGAGGATCGGCACACAGGTGCAGAGAAACCGTACCGTATTGCGGGCTGCCAGTTGAAAGGCTGTGTTTTCCAGCACCGACTGATAATTGGCAAGCCCCACAAACCTTTTTCCCAATGCATCGCAAAAGCTGCGGCGGACCGTTTCTGCAAAGGGGACCAACATAAAGGCTGCGGTCCCCAGAAGGCTGGGCAGCAGGAACAAAATAGCGGCCGGGCCATCTGAATTGCGGCGGGATCTGGGTATGGTATGCCGCCATGTATGCCTGTGGGGCGGCAAGGCGGGGAGATTGCTCGCAGATTTTTTCATGGCTTATCCCTGTTCTGCAAACCGCAGCGATAGATCACCGACTACGCCTTCCACCGCCTGATCCATCGTTTCACTGCCGGACAGCAGCGCCTTGGTGTGGGCAATCAGGCTGTCCTGCAGGGCTTCGTCCACCACCACAGGGGTGGAAAGCTGCGCCAGCAGCTCTTCAAAGCCGCCGGTATAACCGTTATCCTGCATGGCCGGCATATTGCGATCCAGTGAGATCTGCATGCCTGCCTTCGTCACCGGCATGCCGTCCTCTTGGAAACTGCCCTGCACCTCGTCACTGAACAAGGCTTTCAGGAAGGCCCCCGCATAGTCCGTCTGATCGCTGTTGGCGGAAACCGCCGCAAAGCAGGAAGGCAGGTAGACGCCCTGGCAAAGTCCCGGCTGCAGAATGGTCTGTCCGGAAGCACGCTGTTCCGAGTCGGTGGCCCCCAGCCAGGAGGGGGTCGTCATGCTGCCGTAGCCGAATACAGCCCGGGATGTCTGGGCATATTCCGACATTCCCGCGTACCAGACGATGGTATCCAGACCACCGAAATTACCTGCCGTACCGCTCATGGTATCCTGCTCGGGGTAGTCCGCCATGTTGTAATCCTCTCCCACCGTCTGGAGGAACGCCATCAGATCGCGCAGCTTCGCTTCATCCAGGCCGTCCGCCGTGAACAGCGCGGGCTGGGAGGTCTGCAGGGCGAACTGCACCAGGCTGTCCACGCTGTCAAAGCCCAGGGCATACCGCTGGGACTCGTCCAGCGGTGCCCAGCTTGCTTCCGCCGGGCGCGGTGCATATTGCTGTACCAAGGCCGCCACATCGTCCAGGGTGGAGACGCCATCCAGTGTGCCGGCTGCGCCATGCATGACCGGAACCGTAAAGCGAGCGGGCAGCGTAAAGAGTTTTCCGTCCGCATCGGTATAACGATCGGTCACAAAATCATAGAGACTGCCCGTATCCACCATCCCGGACAGATCCAACAGCAAGCCACTGCCGGAGAAAGATTCCAGATCCGCACCATCCAGAATCAACAGATCCGGGCCTTCCCCCGCCAGAAGCTCGGTGTTCAGCGTCCGCAGGGCATCGTCTTTCGTCAGTCCGGCGCCTTCCTGCAGGGCCACTTCATACTCTACTGCACAATCGGGATTTTGCTGGGTAAAGGTTTGTATCGCAGCACGGACGGTAGCATTTTCTTCCAGGCTCCAGACTTCCAGCGTGTTGGCCGGGGCCGAGAGCGTCGGATCAAAGGAATACCGGTACAGCTTTGTCTGCATGGAGCCGTCACTGACAATGGCCAGATAGCTGCCGTCCGGGGCGCAGCACAGCTGAGAAATGTAATTGCTGGAAAGAGACAGCGCCGTGCCGGTGCCGTCCACTACCTGCTCACGCAGGCTGCCTCCCTGTGCCTGCCGGTAGATGCCGGTCCTGTCGGCATAACAGATGGAGCCATCCGTTCCCATGGCAGCCTGGGCGCTGTACGGGTCCGACAGAAATCCTGTCTGCACCGTCTGGGTGGTGCCGTCCTGATCCGCCCGGCAAAGATCTCCGTTGGAAGAGAAATAATAGAGGAACGAACCGTTTTCATCACCGGCCGGCAGGATCCCTGCAATGTCATTGTCGCCGAAATAGTAGTTTTCACCGGATGCATCGGCTCCCGCCCCCATCCAGCTCTGGTTCCCGCTGCTTACCTGTACCCAGCTTTTTACCTTTTGGGCATCCACATCATAAAACAGAATATTTCCCGGCAGAGAAACACCCGGTCCGCCTGACGGGACAGCCACCAGGGTGCCATCGGGCAGGAACCCCATCTGGTTGAGATAGAAATTCCCCCCGTCCACGCCCAGGTCCAGCTGAACCGGGTTGCCGTCCGATTGTACGACCCACAGGGTGGAGTCGGTGGTTGTAAACGCCACGGTGCCGTCCTGGCGGGCAGCCCAGCGTGCCAGCGTGCCTGTTTTTTCGGCCCAGTCCAGAGTCTCAGACTGCCAGCTGGCACCATTATCCGTGGAGTTGAGACGGACAGTGACCGGCATATCGGTACTCTCATCCCGGGCATACAGTACAAGACTGCCATCTGCCAGTGCGGCAGGCGCCGCGCCGAGTACCAATCCGGAGGAAATTCCGTCAGCCTGCCGTTCCACCCAGCGTCCCTGGGGGACCGCGTCCGTCTGGACGGCGCTGGAATCGGAGCCGGATGCACCTGTGCCGGATGCGGTGCAGGCGGCAAGAGAAAACATCATCATGCCTGCCAGAAGCGAGGATAGAATCGTATGTACAGATTTCATGGTTGCCTCCCGACAATTGTGTGGATTTTGGAATACCGGCATTGTAGCAAAACAATCTGGAAAAAACCTGAAAAGTGTTTTCAGGTTTTTTTCAGACTGGCTGTGTAGACTAAGAATGTTCATATAATAGAGGTATACTGGATTGATAGAAACGACGGTTATGGCGGGAAGGAAATACCCATGCGAATCTTACTGATTGAAGACGACAAGGCGCTTTGCCAAGTTTTACAGCCCACATTACAGGCAGCAGGATTCGCCTCCGATTGCTGCCATACAGGTGCCGATGGTTTGCATCTTCTCAAAACCGGATACTACGATGCCTGCATCCTGGACAGGATGCTGCCGGAATTGGACGGCCTTACGCTGCTCAAAAGTGCCAGAGCCGACGGCGTATCCATCCCCGTTCTTATGCTCACTGCTTTGGGGCAGATCGGTGACCGTGTGGAAGGTCTGGATGCCGGTGCTGACGATTATCTGGCAAAACCGTTTGATAACCGTGAACTGCTGGCCCGGCTGCGTGCGCTGGTCCGCCGGCCGGCGGATCTGCATGAGACCGCCCACCGGATTGCCTGTGGCGATCTTGTCCTGGATACCGCCCAGTTGACTTTGACGGGGCCTTCCTCCACTGTGACGCTCAGCCGCCGGGAATGTGACCTGCTGGCGGCATTTTGTCGTGCGCCCGGCCTGCTTCGGGCAAGGGCAGTCCTGTTGGGCAGCGTGTGGGGATCGGCGGCCGAGATTGAGGATTGCAGTCTGGATAGTTATATCCGTTTCATCCGGCGGCGTCTGACTGCCGTCGGCAGCCGGGCAGTCTTACGGACGGTACGAGGCGCAGGCTACCGCTTTTTGCCTGATGGTGAGGAAAACGCTCATGCTTAAACACCTCCGACGCCGCCTGACAATTCTGTTCAGTATACTCACCGCTGCTGTGCTGGCGGCAGCGCTGACGGCGACCTGCCGCATGGCCCAAATCGAAGCAGTTTCCGGAGCGGACCTCGTGTTTGCCAATACCGTCTCGGCAATTGAAGATGCTGTAACCGAGAACAATCTGGTTCGTGACAGTTGGCTGGCGAGTCAGGAAGCCGCTGGCCGCTTGGTTCTGTATATGGAGGACAATGGTCACCCCCTTGTATTCTCCGGTGGGTGGACACCTGCCGATGCGCGCACCACACTGGTGGCGCTGGCCAGAGAACAGGCAGTCTCTGCCGGGCTGAATCCGGACAGACTGCACCGGCAAAAGGTAAACTTTTCCTTGAACGGCGCACAACTCAGCGGCTCCTACACCTGTACCGCAATGCTGTTGCCCAGTGAACAGATGTCAAGTGCGGTTCTTCTGTACATTATCCGGGATATGGGCCCCTTGCATGACCGCCTTTGGGCCATGGTCTGGCAATATACAGCCCTGTGGGCTGCGGGTGCCTTGATACTGGCATTTCTCTCCCATTGGATGGTGGATCGTGCCCTGCGCCCAACCGCCCAGGCAATGCAGAAACAGCGGGAATTTGTAGCAGCTGCGGGCCATGAACTGCGCAGCCCACTGACTGTGCTGAAGGCAAGTCTGCAAGCGGCGCAGGCTCCCGAAACAGCCCATCTGGCTCCTCAATTTTTAAGCCATGCCGCATCGGAGGTGGACAGGCTTTCCCGTCTGACAGAGGATTTGCTGATTTTGGCCGGCGGTGATGCAGGGGTACTGCGTACCTCCCTGGCCCAAATCAATACGGACACTTTTTTGGTGGAACTCTATGAAAGATTTGTCCCGGTAGCGCGTGACCACGGCCACTCCCTCACGCTCCACCTGCCAGACAATCCCTTGCCCGCCCTGCACGCAGATGCACAACGGCTGGAGCAGCTGTTCGCCGTCTTGTTAAACAACGCATTTGAGTATTCCCCTGCTGGCACTCCCGTGGAAATTCTTGCGGAGCTGCCGCCTTCCGGTGGTCTGCACATCGCAGTAGTGGATCACGGCCCCGGGGTCCCCGACGCAGAAAAACACCGTATCTTTGATCGGTTTGCCCGAGGAGACCGCAGTCGGACCGACAAAACGCATTTCGGCCTTGGCTTGGCCGTTGCCAGTCAAATTGCCTCCTTGCACGGAGCGATCCTGCGTGTACGGGACACGCCCGGAGGCGGAGCCACCTTCGTGGTGGAGTGGCGTAATAATCATGTTCTGGACAGATCCAGCTTTTCGTAAATACAGAATGCTTTCTGAAACAGCAAAAGCCTTGCAGCGAGAAATTTCCCGCTGCAAGGCTCTTTCTATTTCATATTCATAGACTGCAGATAAAAAACAAATCCGAACGCACCCTCAAAAAGAAGTACGTTCGGATTTGCTTGGTATGGTGCACCATCGGGGACTCGAACCCAGGACCCACTGATTAAGAGTCAGTTGCTCTCCTTAGTTGCGCGTACTCATGGTTATTATGCTGGTGTCTTTGTGCTTTAAATCTTTTTACACATCATCCACCATTCGCTCTTTAGCCATTATAGTACGCCCCTGTTCCCCAGTTTTAAGCTGCGTATGTTCTGGACGCAAAGCATCAATAACAATCACTTTTTTCTTTGTGTCACTTTCCTCAAGTGACTGAATAGAATTAATAACTGTTTCAAATAGAGGCCATAGCGCCTTTGAAGTGGGAAGCCTTATTTGTCCAACCTGCCCTGCAACATTTACCGTTATAGGCATTGCATACTCAATCCTTTCCAGCCAAACCGACTATTTGCACACGTATATGATACAGATACTTGACAGTTTTCTATACCATTATTTATATTCAAAGCCATCATTAACCGCAACCTGATTGTCATAGACCGCGTAGAATTTCCCAACAAAATGTTTTGAGGTGGCAAGTTAAAAGTCAAGGGTCAGCGTTAGCGCAGAATGATCTGTAATCGGAATCTTACGAGTTTCATGTATATAGCAACATTTAACAACACGCTTGGATATTTCTTTGGATACAAAGCAGTGATCGTAACGGTAACCGTCATTTGTCCGCCCTACCCAGCTATATTCATTTTCTGTCGGATGTAACAACCGAAATGCATCCGTATAGCCAAAATGGCTAAAACGGCCATAAAAATCATACTCCCACTTCAAAAAATTTCGATAGTGCGGAACATGCTTCTCTTCTAAGACATTCAAATCGCCACAAATTACATATGGTATTTCTTTCTTTCCGCCGAGTTGCTTTAAATAGTTCAAATAGTCAATTACAAATTGCTTTTTACGTTTTATTTTTTCTGCTGAAGAATCTCTCGACGGGACATATAATCCCATAACACCCACTTTATTCCCATAGAAATCAAGGCAGACATTGATTAGCCTTGAATAATAAGGACTACTTTTTTCAAAACAAGACTCTGTCGATAATATTGGGAATCGACTTAAAATCATAACTCCTAAATCTTCTGTTTGAGATTTCGGGAAAAAAACATGGAATTTAGGTTCATTCCCATAATCAAACAACGTAGAACCCACTTCACCAAAATACTCTTCCAGATATAAGCAGCCCTGACTCAACTTCGTTTCTGTCAAGACAAAAACATCCTCATCTCTAGTTTCCAACCAATCAATCTGCTTTTGAACACGCTGAAGTGAAGGATTTCCTATATTTAGAGTCATAACTTTAAGTAAGCTCATACCAATTACCCCGTCATTTCATGAATTCTAATGGTTGCATCTTTAAGGTTTTTTTGCAACTCATCATATGTGTTATTCATATAAATAATATGTGGTATATTTTTTCTGCTTAAAAAGTCAATGGCTTTTCTATACATATATATTTCTTCTTCTCGCGTCATTCTTTTTTCAAACGCCGAAAGACTTTCTCTCTTCTGCAATCTTTTCTGTAAAATTTCAGGATCTGCAAGTAATATAATATTAAGGTCCGGCCGTAAAAACGATTTATTAAGTTCCCATATTTGCTCTTCCGAAACGCCATCAAACCCTTGCAGTACAAAGCTAGAATCTATGTAACGATCACATACTACAATCTTTCCTAAAGAAAGTTGTGGTTGCACACACGTTTGTAGATGGTAATGTCGATCAGCCCATATTAATTGGGCATACTGCATACCTTTTAGCCCCCCTTCATTCTTTTTAACAAAAGTCCCAAATGAAGTAGGTGATGGTTCTCTAGTATCATAAACATCATAATTGACGCTTAAATTTTCCACCAGTGTACGAATAAATGTTGTTTTTCCCGCGCCATTAGGGCCATCGACACTTATAAACAATCCTTTTCTCATTTTGTTTTACTCCCTGCTAAAGGACATATATCAAAATCGCAATCTGAAAGGTCTTGATCGTTAGATATTTTGATGGCGTAGCACCCCTTACTACATGCTCCGCAATTCTTATAAGCAGTGTTTTGCATTAAATAATGCTTTATGAATTTTTTTATCTCGGTGGATAAGTCCAGTTCTTCATTACCAAAAATATTCCCCAAAATAAAGTCCTTTGCATTATATCTATTTTCACCATTCGCAGCAAAAACCATATAAGGACATATTGCCACATCGCCATTTGTGAAAACATATAGAACAGATCCAATAGGACATTTTCCAATAGGTTTCTGCTCATTATTAGGGAAACGTATATAAACAATTTGAAAGTTATCCGTCGCAAGCAGTTCTGTTTGCTTTTTCAACAAACACATTTCATTATTTGTATAAGCTAACTGTTGTGTCTTTACTCCTCTCCCAAACGGAGACAAAGGATTCATAAGGACATAATGTGCTCCTACCTTTTTAGCAAAACAGCATAGATCAATATATTCATCAATGGTAGCGTAAGTGTTGGGCGTAGTCAAAATGCCATTTAGAAGTTTGTAATGTCCTAAAGTTGTTATTGTAGATATAATTTTATCGAACATCTCTATCGAAAGATTTCCTCTAAATCTTCCATGCGATTCTAATCTCATACCGTCCAAACTGACATTAAAATGTACATTTTCATATTTTGAAAGATAAGCAATCCATGCCGTATCAATTAGCGTTGCATTTGTACAAATACTTACTCCAATATGGTTGTCTAGCAATAATTGAACAATATCTTTAATTTGCGGGTTACAGAGCGGTTCGCCGCCGGTCAAAGTAATTTTAACCACCTGGTTTTTTAAAAGCTGCGGGAGTATCTTATTTTGTATCAACTCCAAAGACATTTCAGTTCCTGTTCCACTTGCATTCGCAAAGCAATGCGCACAATGTAGGTTACATTTTTGCGTTATCTGCAGCATCATTTTCCTTTTTGGGGGTTGAACGGAGCTCCTGAAGAAACAAGCAGACGCACATTTATCGTCGTATATCCAATCAACCATTTTAAACACCCTTTCTTAATTTTTCAGACCGTCATTCATCCTTTTTCGCATTGATATCAACAGATAAAACATTATATACAACCCGCTTGCCTTGAACACGGGCACCAACATTAAGTGCGCCAATCATAAAAAGGATATAAAAAATAAACGGTTCAGAAAAATCCATCAAACCAGTAACAAGCACAAGGGCAACATATACAACCATCAGCATCACCATCTGTGCATGCATATCTCTTAGCAACAAATAATCTCGATTTGAACCAAAAACAATGGGGTTACTTCTATTGCGCTCATAGATGGAATACCAATACGGGGTTTGGTCAATGCCTTTTGGCAGATTATCGATTATCACATAAATGTCGTTATATTTCTCTAGAACAGTGGACAGCGTAAATCTATTATCTTGAAGGTTTTTAAGCATATCTGTAAAAATGGTACAACTTGGTTGTTTCTTCCACCAAAATATTAGTTTCACTTTAAAAATCGGGGGAAGAATTGAGTCAAAAATAAAAGTCAAGATGTACGCGCAAGAAGATACAGCTGTAATACTAATAATTTCACTTATAAATGAGAACACATTAGCGTCTTGGGAATCAAATTTTAATCCACCAGATGTTACCAACATTAAAAGAATATTGGCGAGCAGAAACCACTTCAGTTCACTATTCCTATAACTCTTCAAATTTTTTTCTGTAGAATCTCCCATATCATGGTTCAACTCCTCAGAGTTCTATATTTCGTATCATATAACACGGACACTATCTCATAATTTATATACTCATATTATACCACAAGTAGGATATTCACGCATCAGAACTATTGCAAGATTCTTTTATTATTTCTTTACCGGTATGCAATCGCTCCACTGTATAATACCTATCTCTCACATACGCTTCATGACTTTCCTTTGGTCACATTATATCTTCTACCTACTTCCGCCTTTCGCACAGTTCCGCTAAAATAGCTCGCTTTTGAAGGATAGAATGTAAACCAACCTCGTTGCCCCCCAGAAACTCATTATAATAATTGCAGACTTGTTTGCCTGTCATTCTCATCATTCTTTAATAAGCTTGCATATACGTGTTTGATCTGTTTTCATATTTTCTCTCCCGATATGCACATAATACTTCGAATGATAATTAGAGATTATCCTTCATATAGATTATTATACCATAACAGGAATGTTTCCGCATTGACATATTCCCCAAATATCCAGCGAATTTTTTGGAGTTTTCGCCATATCCATTTTCCCATCAGTTTGTAGAATACACAAAATGGCGAGGTTGCCCCCGCCATTGAAAGAGTTATTCTCTAGTTCTATTATGCAAATTGCAATAACAAGTTGAGCAACAACACAAATTTTCAAAACCTTTGCTGCAATCGCTCACTGCGGTTCTACTTGCTGCACATCTGCCTTACCCATAGGCCAGGTTCTATTCTCTGCCCTTCCGTACCTATATTTCGTCAGGCACGGGCGTGTCTTGTCGCTCTATCCCCTGAAACCAGAGGATAATCAGAAAGGTTGCTTCAGGACTCTTGCCTGCGTACTACTTTCCTGTGCCAGCCACCCGGTAGAGGTGACCGCTTCTGTGGACATCTATCCTTCTCGGATAGTTACGTCTATTCTGTTTTCAAGGTTCCTGTAATTCATTACTTCTGGCGTTATGACAGAGGCTTCTCGCTGGTAGGCTTTCCGATCCCATGGAACTGCGTCGCCCATCCAATATTTCTTGACTGTGTTTCTAGAAATTCCCAGAATTTTAGCTGCTGCACGCTGACTGGTTACTCCTTCAAGTTGCAGCGCGCGGATTGATTTGTAGACATCCACCGATGTGACCACCTTTCTATCGCCTCCCGCATAGTAGTCTACATCTATTATACGGGAAGCCATTAGGTGGCTCAAATATTCGCTGTCATTTTGCTGGAAAGTGGCTCAAGTATATATTAGCATTCACATCATGCGCGATATATTAAGCAAAAGCCGGTTGCTTTGCATTGCAACCGGCTTTCAATTTGCTTTTTAACTTTGGAGCATGGCTCTATATTTGGCGCGATCAGCTTCAGGAATATGCAACGCATCCATTGCTGCATCGACAGACACTTTAAAGCTGTCCATCACGTTACGAATCGCATTGAGAGTTGCTTTGTTCTCGCCCCTCTCTTCACCGATGCCAATTCCTTTCGCAACGCCCTTCTCCATTGCCCTTTCCATAACACCTTGGCTCAAATTGCACATTCTGCGCACCTCACTTTCAAGCGTTTGTGTCATCGGAACATCAAATTCCGTTTCTAATATTTCTTTCTTCGTTTCGGGACTCTTTTCTTCTGAAAGCAGTACTTCCAAGAATTTCAGCAGCCCGCCATAGTTTTTGTCGTCCTCATCGCCCAAGCAAATCATCACGGCGCTCATCAGGTCGTAGTTTCTGACTTGCTCAACCGCATCACCAATGATATGCTTTTCCTGTATGGAATACTGCGTAATTGTGTTTCTGCGGTTCTTCGGCGGGTTCATACATACCCAAATCGAGTACACTTTCTTGATTTTACCGTACTCGCCTTTGGTAAATTCCGTGCCGTACTGCGCCGAGATCATACGGCTGCAATAATAAATTGCACGTTTCAACAGCGGATACCCTGCATTGTAGCGGTTCTGTGCCTCCACGTTCAAAATCAGCCCAATCAGACCATCCTCGCTCGGTGCTGTGGCATAAAAGCGGACATCGTAGCGAATCGTACCCTCGGTCAGCGTCACATCTTCCGTATTCGTGCCGTGAATCGTGGCAGATACGTTGCGGTTTGTTTCATCGGCGTCCACGCCGACAGCGCCAATCTGCGGTTCACCCTCGATATACTTCTCCGCAATCTCCCTCACCGTACAGCCGTGATATTCCGGAACGCACTCCTTCATAATAACGGCCAAAATGCTTTTGTTAGCAAGCAGACGCTTAACGCCTTCATCGTAGCGGGCATCGGCATCTACTTGGGATATGCTTTGCGCCAGATAATTTTCTTCCTGCTGCATGGGATAAGCGCCTCCTTTCCTTGCCTTTATTATACGCTGTTTCTTTACTTTTTGCAATAGTGCTGTCCATAGCACAAAAAGTGGACTATTCACTTTCCTGCGTGAACAGTCCGCCTTTTCTGTTATGCACCAATTTCTGTATTGTAAGTTTCTGCTGTGCATTCCAGAAACTGTCTGTACTTCATATTAAACTTCACAATAACTTGGTATTTTCTTCCGACCTCTACCCTATCAATCAGATGGCTCAGTATCATTCGTTTCATTTCCAGCGGAGCGGTGTCAAATTCTTCTGCCCAGCCTTTAAAGTCATCGTAGTAAGTACGCAGTTTCCGAATTTCAGCCGCTTCGTTTAACCTTGCATTTTGGAGTTCCGCGTACTCTGCCTTAGCATCATCCAGTTCCTGTTGGTATCGGCGGATTTGCTTGGCAATCATGTCCTCGGTAAAATTGCTTGTTCCATCAAGGCATTTCAGTATCTCACCCTCAAAGCGTTCCAGGGCGTGCTGAGCGGCTTTTATCTTTTTCTCCGCTGCTGCACGTTTTGTCTTTTGCAGGTTCGACTCCTGTCGAATCCGATTCTCAGCCACTTGGGAATAGGGTGTGTCTCGGATTTGCTCGAATACTTCCTCTACAATTTTCAAGACGATGGCATCCACTCTCTCGGCAAGGTACAGTGCTTGCCCATCACAGTCTCTGCCGCCTTTGTTGCGTTGGCCGCGCTGAAAGCAGTTATACTTGGGCTGGACTTTTTCGCGGATACTACCATCCGCCAATTTGTAGCGGTCTGTGTGCATAAAGCCGGACATCTTCGCTCCGCAGTGGGCGCAGTAGACAATACCCGCCAGCAGCGTCGGGTTCTGGCTGGTATGGGCGATTCGCCTGTCTTGCGCTGTCTTTGCGCTGCGTCGGCTGATAATGTCATTGGCTTTTTCGAATTTTTCTTGGTCAATGATCTGCAATTCCGGTATGTATTCCGAGCGGGCATTTTTCGTAATGATGTAACCTGTATATCCCTCGTGGCGGATAATGCGGAGTATGTTACTCGATTGGAATTTTGCTCCGGCACGGGTACGCAATCCTCGGTTATTTAACATTTCAGCCAGAGCATATCCGCTGGTGCCTTCTTGGATAACCTTATAAAAGAGTTCCCGAACCCATGTAGCTTCTTCCTCGTTGATGACCAGATCCATGACTGGCTTATCCCGCTTGTTCCGTCGGCCTTGGTCTACCAGTTGATAACCATAGCACACAAAACCACCTGTATAGTGACCGCTGGATACGATTTGGCGGATCCTATCGCGGGTTCGGATGGATGTTTTCTCCGACTCCCCTGCCGCCTGCCAAAAGCGGATGTAGTTCATCAACTTATCGCCATGTGTCTCGATTTTCTGCTGACCTTCGTGGGTACTCCACATTTCGATGCCATGCTGGACGAACCATTCCAGCACAAAGGGTGTTTCGCTTTCGATTCGTCCGAGACGGTCAAACATATAGACCAGCAGAATATCAAATTCGCCGTTGGCGGCTTCTTCTTTCAATTGCTGGATGGCATCGCGTTTTGAAGCTGACACCTTAGAACCGGAGACGCCCTTTTCGGCCACCTCTTTTACCACCCGCCACCCTTGCTTTTGCGCGAACTTTCGGCAGTCAATTTTCTGCATCGGGATGTCGTCATGGTCTACCTGTCCTTTTGTGGATACTCGGTAGGCCAGTGCAGCGCGCGGGGCATCTGTACCTAACCGCAGTTGCTTTTCCTTAAGGTAGGCATCGTCCAGCCACATCTGGTCAGCCACCGAGATTTCAACGGCTTGCCCATTCTGGTCTACGCATATCATAAGTTTCACCTCGCTGTTCATGTTGCGGAAATGGTTGGTGCATTTTCGCAACACAAACAATACTCTATTATAATAAGGAAAGCTATTCACCAAAACGGAGAAGAACCGTCGCCAAAACCGGCCACATTTCTACCAATTATCCTGTTCTTCCCGTTGCTTGCGCAGATCGTATGCAGACATAATCAGCTCTTTAATAGGAATCATAACGTCCGTTTCACAGTTTTCGCAAAAGGTCAGTTCGGCGGTGTACTCGCCGCAGCGAACAACGATGCTCTGTACGCCGCTCTTTTCCCTTTTTGTTTCAAGAATTTCCATCTTCGCATTCCTCACATACCCATACAGGCTTTCTTTTCTTAGGGCGGCTCAATAGTCTGTTCTCCAGCCCCGTCAGAAAGAGTTCATATCGTAGATTGGTTTCGGTCGTAATCAGCACTGCACCGTAATTTTGCAGAAAGCGCAGGATGCGGTACAAGGTTGTAATGTCGTGGCTCAACCGGTCAAGGCTCTGCACCATGATGGCGTTGACACGCCCCTGCTGCACAGCAGTAAGCATGGCGAACAAGGCCGGACGCCAAAATTCGGTGCCGTATTTCTGCTCCATGCAGGAATTCACAATGATGTAGCCGCGCCTGTCGGCTTCGCGCATGACATCGGCAAGCTGTTCTTCCAATGCGGGCAGGTTCGGTGCTGCACTGCGGGCGAACGCCCAAATTCTGTATTCTTTCATGGGCGCACCTCAGAATTGATCCATCAACGGAAGCCTTACATCAAAGCGCGGCTTTCCAAAGGATGCCCGCGTGAAGCGGTCGCCGACAAAGCGTTCCAGACCGCTGTTGATGAGTTCGGCGTTCAGGTCACATTCAGTGGTAATAAGGTAGACATCATTCTGACGCAGAATTTCAATAACTCCCACCAGTATGTAGCTGTTGCGGCTGATTTGCTCCAAATCGCGCACCATCACGGCTTCAATCCGACCGTTCTCTACTGCGTCCAACATAGAACGCAGACCAATGCGGTCTTTCAAGGTGTTGCCGCTGCAATGGTCAAAAGATGTGCCGCGTACAAGGAATCCATGCCCTGCTGCTTCGTCGATAAGGTCATACAGCCGGTCAAAGGCAATGCACGGATCGCTGTTGGCGCAGCGCACATAAATCCAGACATCGTGGTTTCGCATAAGGTACATCTCAGGTTCCTCTTTTCACAAAAAGTAATCCGGGCGCTTCTGCTCCCGGATGAATTGCTGCACATCTTCAATTTTCTCGATGATTGGGCAGGTCGGCAGCGCTGCCAGCGCGGCATCATGGTACTTGCCGCCGATGCCCGCACGTTCGTCCAGAATCGCCACCACGCAGGAGTCCTGCTCGGTACGGATGGCACGACCAAAGCCCTGCCGCAGTTTTTTCTGCATTTCGGGGATAATTTCGGCGTTTATGTAGTCGCGCAGATTCGGGTACTGCCGGCGTTCGTAGTTGCTGACCGGGTCGGGTATCGGAAACGGCAGCTTGGCGATGATCAGCAAAGACACCATGTCACCGGGAAAGTCGATGCCCTCCCAGCAGGAGCCTGCCGCAAACAGAACGCCGTTGCCGGATTGCTTGAACTTCTGGATGATTTTGCCGCCGTTGCGCCATGCCTGATAGGTCGGGTATTGCCACTGACCGTCCGTCAGCGCGCGGACTTCCGCCATCTGGCGGTACGCTGTGAACAGCACCAGCGCATGACCGTGACAGGCACCAACCAACCGAACGATTTCTTCTGCCATTTTGCGGTTGTCCATTTGCATTTTTACGCGCGGCGGAAAGTACAACAGACATTTTTTCTTGTAGTTAAACGGAGAATCTGCTCGGAAATGGCGCAAGGGTCGATAAGCCGCCAGCCCCAAAAGCTGTTCCGTGTGGCTGAAATCTCCGGCTGCAGCCAATGTGCCGGAGGTCAGAATCGCGGGTTCGCGGGTGTTCCACAGCGCACTGCGAAGCAACTGCGGTACGCGGCTGCTGGCTGCGCAGAATGTAGGCTGACCGTCGGCATCGTAGTCGATGTAGAGGATGCGCGTCGGCACCTCCAAAAGAAAAAGGCGCAGGAGGCTTTCTGCTTCTCCCAGCCTGTTCAGCAGGTATCGCGGCACATCCGGCAATCCGCCAGCATTTTGCAATAGTGCTATACAGTCGATGAGCGCAGCGCGGCGGAACGGCGTAAGCACGAACGGTTCGCTCGCTTTTCTTCGCAGCTTGGAAAGCCCCTGCGTGCAGGAGAACGACAGCGTAAGGAACGCCGTCCGCATCTGTCTGTCAAAATCCTTGTAGTGCGCCTGTTGTAATAAAAGGCACAATTCATCCATGTTGTGCGGGGATAAGGTTTCTGTGTACATCTGGCGGGCGGCATCGGGTAATTTGTGCGCCTCGTCCACTACCAGTGCCTGATAGCTGCGCAGGAGCAGCGGTCTATCTTCAAGTCGGTGCGATGCGTCTGCCAGCAAATAATTGTGATTGCAAATTTGGATGTCGGGTTTCATGGAATCCCGCAAATATTGCTGGTAGCGGCAATCCAAGCGCATAAAGCAATCGCGCGGGCAGGACTGCGGCACACAAATGCGGCAGCGATCATACCGAGAAAGTTCCGGGATATGATCCATGTCCAGAATATTTTCTGCAATGCGCAAGCTGTTCCGTTGTCTTTTTCTGCTTGGCTGCACCAGCGATGCTCTTTCGGCGAGGCGGGCATCGCAGACAAAACGCTCTTTGCCCTTGCGGACAACGGCTGTGATGGGTGCGGTGATGATACCCTCGTCCAGCAAAATAGCGGACAGGTCGGGCAGATACTCTGTAAGGATAGCGTCCTGCAAGGCAACGCTGGAAGTGGAAATAACGATAGGCAGTTTCATCCGTTCGGGACGATTCATCTGCCAAAGGATACAGCCCACGAGGTAAGCCAGCGTTTTGCCGGTGCCTACGCCTGCTTCGCACAGGGAAATCTCTTTATTATATAAGGTATCCAAAACTTCATGGCAGAGCGCGATTTGTTCCTCGCGCACCGCCATACCGTGCCGGGGCAGAATCTCCCGGAAAATCTGTTCGGCTATGCGGTGGGATTCCGCATAGCCTGTCGGATAGGTTTGCATAGGTTTTACACCTCTGTTTTCCATCCCGTTTAAAGCAAAATGATGGGCAGCAGGCGCTTGGGGTCCTG